>Ga0209802_1000022_pt1 | contig 92800 bp, 103 predicted proteins | sample GraSoiAngelo_129_FD_185886 | JGI IMG/M metagenome (GOLD analysis project Ga0209802, IMG submission 185886) | Grasslands soil microbial communities from the Angelo Coastal Reserve, California, USA - 14_0927_12_40cm (SPAdes) (version 2) | ecosystem: Environmental > Terrestrial > Soil > Grasslands...
ACTACTGGGAACTGGTAGATCTGGAACAGTGCTTGCGCAGCGGTTCCTGACAGGCCCCAGAAACCTGCTCCGAGAATTGTTCCTAGTAGCGAGACTTGTGTTTTCCGCACTCTGTCGCATCATCCGCAGGTTCTATAATAATTTCAGATCGGATTTCGCCTAATCTGATTCTAGATGAATCGCCCTGCTCTTACCGAGTGAGAGCTACTTGCTTGCGTATTTTTGCGGAGCTTTGTCAAAGGTTGTCTTGCAAACGCTTGAACAGAAGTAGAAGTTCTTCCCTTGGTAGGCTGATTGGAGCTTGGTTTTCTTCTCGTCCACCATCATTCCGCAGACCGGATCTCTTGTCATAGAGCGACCTCTGTCATCCTCGTTTCCGCAGGGTGAGGAATACCATGCTTCTCAATGTACTCTTGTCTTGCTTGGGTTTTGTATTTGTTCACTTGAGCCTTGATATAAGTAGCCAGTTCTAACCACAAGGGTTCCACGGTTGGCCATGCTTCACCAGCATAATCCATTACCAATCTCGCCTTATCCACTTTTTCTTGATGTCTAATATCGAGGCAATGTAGTAATTCTACAGCTGCCTTTCCATAGATGACCAGTCGCCAAGCGCGTTGAACTTCATACAGGTTCCCTCCCACGCTTCTTGACAACTGAACCAAGAGTGCGGGCTTGTTTATGGTTATGTGCAAGACCGCATGCGCGCGACGATTCCCGCAATACAATCTGACGCATCCTTCCGCAGCAATGAGGCCCGCCAGATACGCTTGGAATATCGAGTCATCAATCGATTGTGGCACCCAGGCGGGCATCTTTTCCGACTTTCTTAGGACCGGCTCAAAGCTCTCATGTAGAGATACAGCGAGGTGGTATTGATAGTACCCGCGAGGGTTGTAACCCGGCTTCAACGTTGGATGTCCAAAACGCGTAAAGATCTTGCGAAATAGTTGTCCCATAGCTGGATGTGTTGTTGTGGAATTGAGTTCGATGAGTCGCCCGGCCCTTCTCACATGGAAATCCTCAACTAGCCCGGCCAGATAGGCCCCTTCACTCTTGTCGCCTGTGAAAGGTGTCTTCGGATACTTTGCTGATGCAACTATTGATGCGGCCAATCGATCCCTCAGCATGATATAATGTCTCAGGTTACGACTAACCGTGGAGTTGTGCACACCGTACTGCTTGGCTATCTTGGTGGTTGAAGATCCATTCTTGTAGAGCGAAATCCAATCAAGAACAGTTTTAGTTCCCACCTTGATGTGCTTCAATTCCTAAGGCCACCGGATTGCCTCCGATAAAACTCAACTCTCGGCAATCAATTATAGGAGACTCTAATCCGAAACTACCCGAAGCTGCTCTGAACTGGCTCTTTTGCATTGGCTCACTTCCTAGATCGTTGGGTTGAATCTTCGGAGGAGTAGGGAGTTGGAGACAACGGTGACGGAGCTTATTGCCATCGCAACGCCTGCAAGTAGTGGTAAGACTTGGTAGATTCCGGGTCCTAGAAATGGGACTAGAATCCCTGCGGCTATTGGGATGAGGGCGACGTTGTAAACGAAGGCCCAGAGAAGGTTCTGTTTTATCTTTCTCACAGTTGCTCCGCTCAAAAGTAGGGCTTTAGGAACATCTGTCAGATCGTCTTTGATGAGAATTATTCCGCCGGTCTCCTTTGCCACGTCCGTCCCGCTACCAATTGCTATCCCAACGTCAGCCGCGGCCAGAGCTGGGGCGTCGTTTATCCCGTCCCCGACCATGACGACCTTCTTGCCCTCCGCCTGAAGCTTTCGAACATGTTGCTCTTTTTGGTCCGGACGGACACTAGAGAAGACAGTATCAATTCCAAGAGTTTGGGCAATGGCCTTTGCCGTTCGTTCATTGTCACCCGTGAGCATCACCACCTCCAACCCCATCGACTTCAACCCCTTCACCGCTCTGCCAGCGGACTCTTTGACCGTGTCAGCGAGGCCGAAGATTGCAACAGCCTCTCGGTCTACTGCAAGAAATGTAACCGTCTTTCCTTGATCTCCCAGAGTCCTCACTTTGTCAGCATAGCCACTCAACTGAATAGAAAACTTGTCCATCAGATCGGCGTTGCCCATCAAAACCTCCCGTCCTTCCACTGTCGCCTTGACCCCGAGCCCAGGCAATGCTTCGAAGTCGGAGGGATCAGTCAAGTCAACGTTCATCTTTCGGGCGCCGTTGACTACTGCTTGGGCGAGGGGGTGTTCACTCACTTTTTCCACGGACCCAGCGTAACCGAGGATCTGTGTCTCCGAAAGGTTTCCAATCGCAACAATATCCGTTAGAGCAGGCTGACCCCTCGTCAGGGTTCCCGTCTTGTCGAAGATTATGGTGTCTGCTTTGTAAGCTTCCTCCAGCTGGTCTCCTCCCTTGATCAGTATTCCGTTCTCAGCTCCTTTGCCGGTCCCAACGAGCAGCGCCGCCGGGGTTGCGATTCCCAGAGCGCAAGGGCACGCGATGATAACAACGGAGACAAATGCGAGAAGCGAGAAAGCAAGTCCGATTCTGGCGACAAAGAACCAGAACAAGAATGACGCAGTCGCTATTAGTATGACTGAGGGGACGAAGTATGCTGATACTCTGTCAGCTAGGCGTTGTAGGGGAGCTTTTCCAACCTGAGCTTCTTCGACCAGCTTGGCTATCTGGGACAGAACGGTATCCTGCCCAACCTTCGTTGCCTTCATCCTTAGCAGACCGGTCTTGTTGATCGTTGCGCCGATCACCTCGTCGCCGCTTCGTTTGTCTTTTGGCAAACTCTCTCCAGTAATCATCGACTCATCGACGGCCGAGCTTCCTTCAACCACTCTACCGTCAACCGGAATTCTTTCTCCCGGACGAACAATTAGAACGTCATCAACTTCGACTTTTTCTACGGGTATGCTGGTCTCGATGCCACCTCGTATCACGTGAGCCGTTGTGGGCTGCAGGCTCAACAGTCTGTGAACCGCTTCCGAAGCCTTACCCTTGGTAATGTATTCGAGAAGATTTCCTGTCTGAATCAGCGTGATTACGATAGTGGAGGTTTCGAAGTAGGTCTCGCTTCCGGGAAAGAATCTGGGGACGAAGGTTACGACGGTACTGTAGAGCCAGGCTGCCGAGGTTCCGAGGCCGATCAACAAGTCCATGTTGCCGATTCTTGACCTTAACGCGTCGTAGCTTCCACGATAGAACCGGAATCCGACAACGAACTGAACTGGGAGAGATAGTACGAACATCACTAGATTGTTTGTGGCTCTGTCAGAAATTATCGGAAGGTATGTTAGAGCCGCAATCGGAACAGTGAGTACTGCACCGATGGCTACGAGTCGCTTTAATCGGGATAGGGCTTTCTCTGGCGCTTGAAATTGGACTAGGCAGGTCTCGCTACAGAAGTAGTATGTCGTCCCGTAGTGTATGGTCTTGAGTGCATGTTCGCCCTCCTCCACATACATGCCGCAAACGGGATCCTTCGCCATACCATCATAGGCGGTGAAGCCTCTCTAAACTGCTGGGCTTTACAAATGTAAAGCTCGGTAGGTCGAACTCGCGCTATGCTACTGAGAGCTAGGAGACTCGATGGCTATCGCGAGCCCCTTTAGCTTGGGCTCGTAGGTCTCCCGAAACTTTCCCAGACACGTTTGGCAGCAGAAGAATCTCTCGCGTCCCGCGACTTTCAACACGAAAGGTTTTCCCGAGATCGATCCGTTGCAGGTTTCGCATTTGAGCTCAACCGCCGTCCCTGGCCGAATGAGGACAGGTTGATCGTCTTTGAAGATTTTCACGATCATCTGGCTTGAGTTCTGCTTGACTCCGAAATCGTTACTCAGCGTTTCGGTAAACCGCTGTAGTTGCTCTAGACTCTCTACCGCGACTCGGAGGGTCAGGTTGTTTTCTCCGGTGGTAAGATAGATTCCGCGCACCTCCGGGTTTTTCTCGAGCTTGTCGGCGATGTTCTCGATCTCGGCAGGGTTGACTCGAAGGTAGAGATGGAAGACTAATCCTTGCTTGAATTTGGAGACATCGAAGATCGGAGATATTTTACGAATGAGACCCTCGTCCATCATTCGTTTGACTCTGGCTTGGACCGTCGGGGTTGTTATCCCAGTGCGACGGGCGACCTCACGAAAAGACCTACGCCCGTCCTCAACAAGAATCCCTAGTATTCTTGCATCTACGTCATCAAGCTCGGGCATTCAGAGACAAGTCTAGTGGGCGGGAGAACGTATCTAAATGTTCCCCGGCAATTTTCGCTCTCGATTTTTCCGCCACGTTCAGAGTCGATGATTGCAAGCAAAGAACCCCTCTAGTTTTCTTCGTAGGGGAACTTCTTCTTGGAAGCCTCTGGCTTCTCCAACTTCTCAGCTGGCTTTTCCTTCGTCTCTTCCGTAGTTGAAACTGTGAGGTTTGTGGGTTCAGAAGGTTTCAAGTCCACTTTAGACTCAGACGTGTCAATGACTAGCGGCGGGCTTGCAGCTTTCGGCTCTACAGAGATGGAAGAGGCAGATTGCTCTTTAGCTGAGCTTTTGCTGGGGAATGTTGGGCGGACGATAGGACGCGGAGCCTGCCTGGTTGGGGAAGAAGGCCTCAGGTTCATTGGACCAACGATCACACTTGGGGGCGGCATCCTTGGAGCAGGAACCGGAATGTAGGGCTGTCGGAGCCCACCTGATTCTGAGGCGATGGGCGCAATCTTCTTCGGAGCAGCCGATGGAGTTAGGACGCCGGTTGTCTCCCCGACGTACTTCGGGCTGTCCTCCCAACCGGAAGACTTTGCTGAGGGTGCGATAACCGTTGGTCTTTCGGAAAACTTGTTGCCTGAATCTTGATCCGGCGCTGAGGATCCAGTCTTTCCAGAAATTACTAGAGGTGGTCTTGCGGGACTCTGGATCGTGGGCTTCATTTCTATCCTCGGCGGTGGGAGTCGTGTTTCATGCTGGAAAGGAGCCTCGGAGATGCTTGGACCGGGAGTCTTAGGCGTGGGGGGCCCCGCTTCGAGAGGAGTCCTGAATGCCTTTTCCCAAGACCCTTGAAGTGGCTCACTCGGGGGTGCCATTGCGGCTGAGAAGCTTGGCGCAAGAAGGCCTGGAACGGAGATGCTCGACGACAATGCTGATGTACCTGGGCGAACCTTCTCCACCTTCTCCACCCGCAGTTCGGCAACCTGAGCCTCCAGGACCAGGTTCCTCTTCATCAAGTTCTCCAGCATCTGCAAAGCCCTCTCCAACCGGATACCAGGACGCAGGCCGCGGTGAAACTTGAAGGCAAGCATGATCGCGAACGCTGCGATAATTACCATGACCGCGATGTCGACTGTGGTGAACGCGAGCTGTGGAAATCTTGTGAGCTGATCCCATAGACCAGCACTCACGGAAGGATTGTTAGCGTAGACGAGGAAAATCCAGTAGGAAAGCCAGCCGACCATTGCCGTTTCGATGGCTACGAGCTTGATCAGTAGCCTTCTCAAATAGACACTTCCCATGCCCGCCGAGATTGGAATACTCGTACGTCCGAGTAGCCAAATCCTTGTTGTAACTCCCAGATTCTCCTCAAGGTCTCTAAGTCCTCTCTCCTACTCCCCGATCCTTTTTCAGCGTCTTCAATATTGTATCGAGTGCCGTGTCCCAATCCATCTCTCCGCCTGTGGGATTCGCCTCGGAATTCTTGTTGTCCGCCGCGCGCTGTCCCTCTGGGGTTCCACTTTGATTCGGGCGGAATGATGGAGGCTCTGAAACGTCCTTACTTTGAGCCGCACCACTAGTTTCTCCTCTCTCAACTGGCTTCGGGGGACTCCACGGTTGAGGCTGCGGCCCACCGAAAGGCGGCGCAGGTCTGCCCTGCGGAGGAGGTCCCGCAGGGCGAGGCTGGTCGGATCGGAATGGTGGGGAAACACCAACAGGGCCTGGTTGTCCCGGCCTCGGTGGGTTAGGATAGCCAAGCGGCCTCGGACCACCCTGACCAGCCGGGAAAGGTGGTCGCTGTCCAGACGGACCCGGAACTTGACCGGAACCGGGCCTGGGAGGGCCTCCTTGAGGGGGAGGAGGGCGAGGCCCAAAACCTTGGCCCGGCGGCTGAGTCCACTTCTGGGGAGCGGCAAGCCCGGGTTTCGGAACCGGGTCGGTCCACTGACCTCCTGCTTTCTGATCCGGTGACACCCACTTCGAAACCGGGAAGGGAGTCTGAGAAGCTTGAGGAGGTTTCGGAACCTGCCCCACCGGACCACCGAAACCAGGAGATTCAGCTCCCGGCTTCACATCTACTTGACTCGGCCTGGGAAAAACCGATGAGTCAGGACCCCGCTCGCCTGACTGACTTGGTTCAGGCTTCCATTGTGACGGAAAACTCATCCGTGATGGCTCAGGCGGAATTCTGTTCATAGGTTGGACGCTCTCGCCGCGACTAGGTGCTGACGGCGGAGGCACGGGAGGCGAGGGCCTAGGAGCTGGCTCCGGTCTAAACTGGTCTCTGAGCGTAGAGTTCAAGATCGACGTCGAAGGCTGGGTTAACTGGTCTAACCTCTGGGAGGTGGAAGGAGAGGGAGTAAGAGTCCTTGAACCAATGGACAGCGAAGGTGGAGTTGTACCACGGGCCCCGCCGCTCGAAGTTGAGCTCTTAGGCAGAGGAGGAACTGCATATGCGGTGTGCCGAGAAACCTGGCCTGGGGGAGGTCCTGTCGGCATGATCTTGCCCTGGTGGGACGACGAAAGACTTCCAGGGCCCTGCGCAGGCCCACTCGACTTGAACAGCTTAGCCTTCTCTAGTCTTCCCGACCCGTCTCCCCCATGTCTTCTCTTCAAGAGAAGGTATCCGAGGCTCGAGCCGCCGCCCAGGCCTGCTGTTAAGACTATGAAGGGATAGACTGGTCCGAGAGTGATGTCGACGTAGGAGTGGAAGTATGAGTCATAGTAGTACTGGTTTACCAGCCAGAGGGTCAAGATTACGTTCACTGCAATGGACACGATCGTGGTTACACCTAGTTTTCTCATCAGTAATCATCCTCGACCTTCTTCTTCACCCTCGTCGACCGCAGACTGGTCCTGACGGTGGAAACCAGTCTGGTGAAGCCGTAGCCTGAGGCAACCATCAACACAGCAACCAGGAAGACTGGATTGAATGACCCGAAGTACTGCTGCTCGTAGACATTGTAGGCGTACTCCACGATTAGCCATGTACCGAAGAAGAGCACGATGAAGTACTCGAGTAGAGAGGTGAAGAGAGCGGTCTGGTAGACTCCGATCCCGGTAGACTCTTCACTAGGCCAGCCCAACAAGTTTTCTATGTACCTCCTACTACCGCTCTTCTTGGGTTGGGCCTCCTCTCCCTCAACCCCCAATAATCCTCAACGCATCAGCACAACCAACAGGACTCACATTAAGGGTGTTGTAACCTGAGAAACCAGAAACTAAGTACATTGGACGCGCACGTTTCTGATTAGCTTCGGAAGCGTCTCAGCTCTAAATCAGAAGCATTCCATTTGCAGTTTAAATAAGCTCGAAACAGATTCCAAGATCATACTGGTTGAGTGAGACTCTAGTGACTCAGGAGGCCGTCCGGAAGTATGAGGTCGTAGAAGACCTACCGGGCGTTGGGCCCTCTACATCTGAGAAACTGAAAGAGCTTGGTTTTCACACTATCGAGAGCCTCGCAACAGCTACCGTGAGAGAACTTGTACCTGCTGGAATCGGAGAGAAACAGGCCGCAAAAATCATCGCTGAAGCTAGAGATAGCATCTCACTCTCCTTCGTAAGAGCAGATGAACTCATGAAGATGAAGGCGAACGTACGCCGCCTCACAACAGGAAGCAAAGCTTTCGATGGACTGATCGGGGGCGGCCTCGAAACCCAGACTATCACAGAGGTCTATGGAGAATATGGCGTAGGCAAGTCCATCCTGTGCCACCAACTAGCGATCAACGTCCAACTACCGGTCGATAAGGGTGGCCTGGATGGAGGCGCCTTGTACCTTGATACAGAACAAACCTTCCGTCCAGAATGGATCGTACGAATGGCCAAAACAGCAGGGCTGGAGCCTACTGATGTAGCGCAGAGGATTATCTATTCGGAAGCCTACAACTCCGACCATCAGATACTTCTCTTGGAGAAGGCGGACCAGATCATCAAAGACAACAACATCCGCCTGATCATCATCGACTCATTGACATCCCACTTTAGAAGCGAGTATATCGGCAGAGAGATGCTCGCCGAGAGACAACAACGTCTCAACAACCACATGCACCGTCTAATCCGCCTCGCACGAGGGTTCAACGCTGTCGCCATAGTAACTAACCAAGTCATGGCAAAACCTGACCAGTTCTTCGCCAATTCCGTAGACGCGGTCGGCGGACACATAGTAGCTCATACAAGCCATACGCGAGTGTTCCTCCGCCGAGCTGCCAGCGGTCCTATACGGATAGCCCGGCTTGTTTCAAGCCCGTACTTGCCCGAGGGCGAGAGAATCTTCAAGGTTACGGAGGGAGGAATAATAGATGTCTCAGAAGAGGATGAGGTTAAGCGGCGTCGATAGCGGAGGGCGGAATGTGATCCCGCAGGTTCCAGTGAACAGGTTTCTTGAACAAGTAGAAGCAAGAGCCTGGACAGATGCAGAGAAAGAACTCGATATCATCCGGCAAAAATCGGACAACTCTCAGTGGTCAAGAGGCTACGTCAAGGCACTTGAAGGATTGATGCTGACCTACCGGAACAACGATGACAAGTACATTTTCCTACCAAAAGTCCTAGCCAACAGGGCCGAAGACACGATCACCAATCTCAAGAAAGAATTCTCTGAATTCGCTGCAAACGAGCTGCACGGCGAGTATGATCGAGGGTACTTCAAAGCTCTCGATGACTACTTTACCTTATTGGGCAACATGAAAAGCCGAACAGCCCCGGCTGAAACGCCTCCACCCGAACAGGCGACTCTTGACCAATCGACTACTAGTACGGGCCAGGGTTAATGATTGTGTTAAGCAGGATCGTTGTGAACAGGAACCAGATGATGTAGCTGCCGATTCCCAGCGTTATATGCTTGTTTGGACCCTTCAACTCCGCTGGACCGTAACGCAACACGTACTTGACGAGGAAGACGGAGATCGCGTATATTCCGATTCCCATACTGATCGCTGAAGCCGTTCCCTGAACAACATCCGGTCCATGAAGACCCAACGCGTTGTACAAAACTCCCGCCAGCACGGCAAACCCGAGACGGGTCCAGTAGACGAGAGTGGTTGGAGCGATCATGCGGGTTTTCGGAGGCTCAGAAGGCTCAAGAGTCAGATTCGACCCCGGACCCGCAACCAATAACGATCGCCGAAAAGTCAAGGGCGACGCAGATAATGTTTGCCTCATCATTGCAAGAAGATTTTATAGAAGCCGAAAGAAGGCCATCTTGCATTGTCGGTCCATGAGGCAGAGCCAGACATTCTCGTGCGCGACATAATGTCACGGCCACCGATCACGGCGAAGGAGACCGAGACTGTTGCCGGAGTCTCTAAACTTATGGGCAAACACGACATCGGCTGCGTCATCATCGTTGACAAGGCGGGAAACCCCGCAGGGATAATCACGGAAAGAGACATTGTGCAAAGAGTAGCCGCAAGAAACGTTCTCCCTTCTGAGCTGAAGGTTGCACAGACAATGTCGAAGCCGGTAGCTAGCATCAGTCCAGGGACTACCGTTAATGATGCTGCTAAATTCATGAACCATCGCAAGATTCGGCGGCTCGCCGTAATCGATGGGGGAAAACTCGTGGGAATCGTGACCATGAAAGATATCCTGCAAGTGACTCCGGCCATAATCGACCTGGCCACGGAGAAGGGTCGAGCTGGACTAGAGAGCCCGCGGACACGCGTTTCACTTGGGGGGTACTGCGATGAATGCGAAACATGGTCAGACAACCTCGTCCAGAAAGACGGGACATTCCTCTGTTCAGATTGCTCAAGGGACCTTGGACAACCTGAAGAGCCCTAGGGACGAAGTACGCACAGGTCCGTCTAGCCTACTCATTCGAGACGCTCATATTTGGACTGGGAAAGATATCATCAGAGGATCGATCCTCATAGAAGACGGAAGGATTCAGAGGATCGCACGAAGGATTCCTGAGCGAGCCGACGAGGAGATTCCAGCTCGACGATTGGTGGCACTGCCTGGGCTCATTGACGCTCACGTCCACTTGCGCGATCTGAGGCTATCCTACAAAGAGGATTTCACAAGCGGCACTTCCGCCGCCGCAGCGGGAGGGTTTACAACTGTTCTGGACATGCCGAATACACTGCCACCAACCGACTCCGCCCAGCGTCTCCAAGAGAAGACACGGAGAGCTTCACGAAAAATCCTGGTAAACGTAGGCTTCCACACCGCCGCTGTCAAGGATCGAAGGGCAGCGAAGGCGATGAAAGCGGCTGGGGCGTTCTCGATGAAACTCTACCTCCCGAAACCTATCGCCCCCTTGGAGGTGGAGGATGACCTCGCAGTTGTCCAGGCTCTGAAAGCTGCGAGAGAAGCATCGCTACCAGTCACGGTTCATGCAGAAGACGCGTCCCAGATCGAAACTACTGGAAGGATTCGTGGCTTCAAGGAACTGGTTAGATCACGACTGGGAAATGCTGAGACGAGCGCTGTAAGCAGGATGCTGAGACTACAGACGCAGATTGGCTGTCGTGTTCACTTCTGCCATCTTACCCTCCCATCTAGCGTCTCCGCAATTGACGATCTGCATTCGGGCCGATTATCCTCGGAAGTCACCCCGCATCACACTCTACTCTCCGAAGATTCCGTGGTGAAGCTAGGCTGGAAGGCCTGGATGGTACCCCCTCTTAGACCCTGGCAAACGAGTAACAGTCTGTTTCGGGCAATGGCAACAGGCACCGCAACAATCATTGCCACAGACCATGCGCCACATACCATCAGAGAAAAACGACATTCGCCTCTGAGGAGCCCACCCGGAATACCGGGACTCGAAACCGCTATGCCCGTGATGCTGACCATGGTCAACAAAAGAAAGCTGTCTCTTAGACGATTAGTCTCGCTCCTCTCAACCAATCCCGCGAAGGTCTTTGGTCTTAGTTCGAAGGGAAGACTGGTGAATGGGGCAGATGGCGATGTGGCTTTGATCGACATGAAAAAGAAGGGAAAGATAGACCCTGAGAGATTCTTCTCCAAAGCACACTACTCCCCATTCCAGGGCTGGAGGACTCAAGGTTCAGTCCACACCACGATCGTAAATGGCTCAGTTGTCTATCGCGAGGGAGAGATCACGGGAAAGCCAGGGAGCGGCAAGGTGCTGAGAAATGGAATGCGCTATTGAGGTTTCTCGTTGACGGAATGCTAGGTGGACTAGCAAGGTGGTTGCGGATACTAGGACAAGAGGTAAGATACGATTCGAATGCGAACGACAACGACCTCCTGCGAATCGCCCATCAAGAGAACATGATCCTGCTAACGAGAGACCAAGAATTGTACAGGCGAGCAATAGCCAGGAAGATAACGTCCACTCTAGTCCTGGGTGAAACGGAGGAAGAGAGATTGGCTCAGATGGCTAGCACCTTCGGCATAGTCTTGGATGCCGACATGGCCGAGACAAAGTGTCCAGAATGTGGATCGGACCTAAAAGACACGCGAAAGAATGACTTAGTGGACGAGGTTCCGCTAGCAAGCCTCAAGCTCTACAACCAATTCTGGAAATGCACCGATTTGAACTGCGGAAAAGTGTATTGGGTCGGAAGCCACTGGAAGCAAATGCGTCATACCCTTGAAGAGGCAAGGAAGTTAACAAGATTACCACGTTGATGAATTCGCTATCAACTGAGGAAGGAAGGATACTTGTCGGGACTGCACGGCAAGCTATAACACATCACCTAGAAGGAAAAACCCTAGACCCAACTCAGCTTGCAAATTCCGAATTATCGATCCCGCGAGGAGTATTCGTCACACTATTCGACCACATGATAAGGCGACGGATGCGAGGTTGTATTGGTAACCCTTTCCCGAAGACGTCGTTGCTGAGTGAGACGGTGGGTTGTGCGGTCGAAGCGGCTACAATGGATCCAAGATTTGCGGCTGTACGGCGGGATGAGTTCGTACGAAGTATTGCTGTGGAGGTGACCGTTCTTTCACCCCTCGAGCATATCATGGTCAAGAGTCCGCTGGACCTGCCTTTGAACATCAAAGTTGGACGAGATGGCTTGTTTGTGGATGGGGTCGGAACCAGAGGGCTTCTGCTGCCGCAGGTTGCCGTAGACGAGGGCTTCGACGAGGAAGAGTTCCTCAACCAGTGTTGTTTGAAGGCTGGGCTGATGCCAGATGCATGGGTGACTGGCAGCGTGAAGGTCGCTCGATTTCAAGGGCAGATCTTTTCAGAAGAAGCGCCAGGAGGGCGAGTGTTCGAGAGGAAGCTGAGAGGGATAGGACGTAAGGGTTGAGATTGTATATTGGGCCTTGCGGGCTGGGCCTCGGCCATATTACCCGTTGCGACGCGATCGCACGAGAGTTCTCGAACGAGAACGTGGACGTCTTGTTCTCGTCCTATCTTGACGCGTTGGATTATCTGAAGCGTTCCGGTTTCACCTACTTCAGTGCGATTCCCTTGTCGTTCCGAACTAGGGAAGATGGAACGATTGATCCGAAGATGACGATGAGCCAGAACGGGGTTACTGTTGGATTGTGGGATTTCATCCGCCAGCTGATAGGAGAAGTACGGCAGATCTCAGCGTTCGAACCTGATGTGGTGATATCTGACACGAGAATCTCTACTCTCATTGCCGCTTTCATTCTGAGAAAACCTAGAATTCTGATCCTCAACCAGTACTCTGTGCAGATGCCTAAGGATGATGGAAAACATAGGATGGCTGATAGGCCGATGCTTTTCGCGGCGAAGATCATCTGGAGGTACATTTCCGCAATGCTGGAGCTGGCGTGGGGCGTAAGCGACCTGATCATTGTTCCGGATCTCAAGGCTCCTTACACGATTTCAAGGTACAATCTGGCGATCCCTCCGGGAATCAGGAGAAAGGTTCGGCTTGTCGGGCCGCTAACACCATCCAGGTATGGTACTCCGAACGGGGCACGACATGCCGGTAAAGCCAGGCCTCTGGTCTTTGCGTGCGTTAGTGGTCCTGCGACAGACCGGAAGTATCTCGTGAACAAGCTGACGGATATCCTCAAGGAGTTCCCTAGGGACTACGAGCTGATTCTGAGCTGCGGCGATCCGAATGGATCATTTGGGGAAAAGACGATCGGGAAGCTTGCTGTTCACGAGTGGATGACGGAGCAGTCGTACTGGAGGACCTTCGAGCGCGCGGACGTTATCGTCTCGAGAGCTGGACATGAGACGATTATGAAGGCTATCTCCGAGGGGAAGCCGTTGGTGTTGATTCCTCCACCGAACCATACGGAGCAGGCGAATAATGCGAAGCGGGCGGAGGAGCTGGGAGTGGCTGTTGTACTGGATCAATCTAGGCTGGACGCCAGAGAGCTGGCTGAGGCGATCTCCAAGAGTCTGAAGGATAACAGGGAGAATGCGCAGAGGCTGCGTGGAACGTTGGGTTCAGAGAGTGGTATCGGAGCAGTGGTTGAGGCTGTTTCCGAGCTGGTTGCGGCCAGGTAGGGCTGTTCGTAATCCTTTTTCCGCGGGGGCGGGTTACAATACGGGTAAGAGAGATTTTCGTGTCTCAACAGGAGGATTTGAGCAACCTCAGGAATCTGGTCGGGGCAGAGAACGTTCTGGCCGAGTGCGCAGGGGTGAACTATACGGTCTACGTGACGGATTCGAGGTTGCTGGTTGGGAAGAGGTTTGGGCTGGGAGAAAAGTACGTGAACGTTCCCCACGCCGAAGTGAGCACGCTGGAGCTGATAACCAAGAGTCTGATCCCGCCGTTGACCTATGCTGTTCTAGGGGCGATAGCCGTCTTTCTTGTATGGTGGTTTCCGGGTCAGGCCAGGCTTAGCCTGCCTCAGGCACCATTCGACCTGATACTGATTGGGACCTTCACCGTGTTCTTGGCCGCGGTGGTGGCTACGTGGTGGAGGAGGAGGGTGGCGGTGCTGAGGATCGGGATCTCAGGAACCAAGGAGCCTATCACGGTGAAGCTTGTTCCTACCTCGAAGGCTGAGGGCGTGTTCAAGGCCCTCAAAGGCTAGCGCGGGCTAGACGCAGAGCACGAAGGGAAGAAGGGTTCGCAGGGGCAGGTGAACGTGGGAAACTCGGCGTTTCACGAAGGGCGGGGCGCGGGAAAAAAGACCACCCCGGGGGGTCACATATTTGTTAGCAGAAAAAAATAGTTAGCCGTAAGAAATAGTTACGGAAAAAGAAAAGTTACGGGAAAAGAATTATTGGAAAAAGGAACGTTTTGCTTGTTGAGCAACTAAGGGAACGAAAAGAATGCCAGAGGATAGGGATACGGAGAGAGCAGATTCTTAGCAAGTGGGCACCCTTCTGATCGAATCGATGGCATAGAATGGTTAATGGCTCTCGGGCCCGAGCGAGTCCTTGCCTTGAGCCGAGAAATCAAGCTGGGCGACCGGGTATTGCTGTACCAGGACGTTCGCCGCAAGTGGATCGCAAAGGTGGAGCCGGGAAGGTTTCACACTCACCGGGGCTATTTCGAGCTGGCCGAGCTGGTAGGCAAGGAGTACGGCGGGTCCATTCGGACAAGCATGGGCCAGAACCTTGCCGTGTTCAAGCCGCGAGCACTCGATATTGTCGAATCGTTTGATCGTCCAACCCAGATCCTGTACCCAAAGGATATCGGGTATGCGCTGTTTCAGCTGGGCATAGGAAACGGTGATAGAGTGTTGGAGGTCGGGACCGGAAGCGGTGCGCTAACATCCGCTCTCGCCAGAGGTATAGCGCCAGATGGCCAAGTGTTCACCTACGAGATGAGGCCTGAGTTTTTGCGCGCGGCGAAGGCGAACGTCGACAAGGCAGGATTTGGCTCACTGGTGACTTTTCACAACAAAGACCCGACTGAGGGATTCGAGGAAAAAGAGGCGGATGCTGTTGTTGTCGATCTCGGCGACCCATGGAGGATGGTAGCGGCCGCATGGAGAGCGCTGATCGGAGGGGGACTGCTCGCGGGATTCACTCCCACAATAAACCAGCTCGAGAAGCTTGCGGCAGCACTCCGCGAGGGAGGTTTCATGATCTTGGAGGCAGTGGAACTGCTTATGCGGGAGTTCAAGACGGAGGTTGGAAAGGTAAGACCGGAGACGAGGATGATAGGACACACGGCATACGTGACGATTGCGCGGAAGCTTCTTCCAGCCTCTGACGCGTGAATCATCTATATACGGGACCATTCAAGGAACAGACCAGTAGCCGGTGCGATAACAACGGGCACGAAGACAACGATAGCAGGGACGGAAATACACGACATCCTAAGAGGAGTAATCGTCGTGATAGCAGGCGCGCTAATGATTCTGCCGGCGTATCTGAACTACGAGCTGTTCCACCGACTCAACCTCGACATCACAGTCTCGATGTCGATCAGCCTCACATCCTTCGCCCTCGGAATACTCATCTTCATCCTAGTCGTGGGCAAGGAAAGAATAGAGGGACCGAAGAAACAATAATCGCACCGTAAGACTCGCAATATCGATTCTCGGTCAACATCCTTATCTGCGTCCCGAGTTCCGGAACGCCAAGCATGAAGCAGTATGATCTCATCATAATTGGTACAGGATCGGCGATGAACATCGTCGACCCGATGATACAGGAAAATCCGAACATTCGGATCGCGGTCATCGACAAGGACGAGCCTGGAGGCATCTGTCTGACACGTGGCTGCATCCCCTCGAAAATACTGTTGTACCCTGCAGAACTGGTGAGAACTATTGAGAAAGCGCGAGACCTAGGCGTCGACGCAAAGATCGCTAGTATCAATTTTCAGATGGTTATGGAGCGGATGCGGACCCTCATCAACAATGACATTGACCAGATAAGAGAGGGGTTGTCCAGCTCGAAGAACATTGACTACTACCACGCTCCCGCAGAGTTCGTCTCGCCATACACGATGAGAGTTGATAGAACCGAGATCTCATCCAAGATGATATTCCTATGTATCGGATCGAAGATCAACGTGCCACCAATCAAAGGACTTGACAAGATCAAGTACCATACGAGCGACACAGTTCTCAAACTTACAAAGCTGCCAGAGAGTATCGCAATTATCGGAGGCGGCTACATCGCCGCGGAGTACGGCCACTTCTTCTCAAGCATGGGATCGAAAGTTACGATCATCGGTAGGAATCCACAGTTCGTGCCGGAAGAGGAGCCGGAGGTTTCGGCGCTGGCGAAAAAGGAACTGGAACGTCACATCACGATTCTGACAAACCAGGAGGTCAGAGAAGTCAGGGAGATCGGAGACAGAAAGGAGTTGGTGGCGGTGGACCGGAAATCGGGAAAAAACACGATCATAACCGCCAAAGAGATCATGGTCGCGACTGGAAGAGGCCCGATAACTGACATTCTCCATCCAGAGAAGGCTGGGATAAGGCTCACCAAGGAAGGCTGGATAGAAGTGAACGAGTACCTGGAAACCTCGCAGCCGAACGTATGGGCACTCGGAGACGCTGATGGAAAATATCCGTTCAAACACGTTGCGAACTACGAGTCAAAGATCGTCTACTACAACGCGATACTGAAGAAGAAAGTCAAGGCGGACTACCACGCGATTCCGCACGCGGTATTCACCTACCCCGAGATCGCAAGCGTTGGGCTAGGGGAGAAAGAGGCGATAACGAAGCTTGGACCGGACAAGGTCTTGATCGGATTCCAAAAGTACGAAGATACAGCCAAGGGCGAGGCGATGAACGTGAAAGACTACTTCGTCAAGGTCATTGTCGAAGCGGATACGATGAGAATTCTCGGAGCTCACATCGTCGGACCATACGCGTCAATACTCATACATGAGATCATACCGTTGATGTATACGGAGAATGGTTCGTACGAGCCGATCAGCGACTCGATCCACATTCACCCCGCACTCAGCGAGGTAGTGGACAGAGCGTTCCAGTCCCTTGTCCCGGCAGAACACTATCAGCACATGAAACAGCACTCTCTCGAACTCGTCGCCGCATAGCCTCTAGGCTGAGCGAAGTCGCGTGACTACTCGCGCGTCGCGAGGCACTTGAAACATACCCCCCTTTCTCGCCGAGCTGATTTGCTGTCAAGCATTGATTCTGGGCGATTCCTGCGATCCTGGGCACAATCTAGCCATGGATGCCAAGGCGAAAAGTCGGTAAATCTTCAACCAATCACGAGCGACTCATGGGCAGAGTAGAGACCATCTCCCAGATTCACGATCAGGGCTGAGAACGGGCGAATCCCTTCATCGCCTCAGCTAGAAACGTGGCCACAAACCAGAATATACCTGCCCTAGGTTGTGTCGAGAGACAGACTTGCGAATAAGCGCGGTAATACCAGTCTACAACGAGGAGGAGGTCATAGACGAGTTTTCCTCCAGACTGGTATCAGCGCTCGAAAGGATCGACCCTCACTACGAAGCAATATTCATCGTCGAAGGAAGAGACGCAACTCTGGAAAAACTGACCGCCCTTTCGAAAGAAAACCCGCGGATAAAAGTTCACTACAGCCCGGAAAGACTGGGCCTGGGAAAAGCCATGAAAAAAGGATTTGGACTCATAGACGAGGATACCGAATATGTCGTCACGATGGACGCGGACCTTAACCACCAACCGGAGGAGATACAGAACTTGATGGCGGCGGCTAAGACTGCGGACATTGTCGTGGGAAGCCGGAACACGAACAAGGGAATGGTCGAAGAACTGCCATTGGTAAAGAGAGTGATAAGCGCCACTACCAACTGGACTATGCGGAAGATCTTTCACATACCCTCGAACGACGTCACTTCAGGGTTCAGAATCTACACATGCAAAGCAGTGGAAACGTTACGGGATCAGATCGTGGCCAAGAATTTTGAGATTCAACCAGAACTCCTCATCCGAGCCAGAAAGAAAGGCATGCCAATCACCGATGTTCCGATCACATTCCTACCGAGACCACGCGGAACAAGCAAACTCAGCTTTGTCAAAAGCGGAATCGGATACGCAATGCTGATCATAAGGCTCGGACTCTAAAGCCAACTCTTCAACGCCTGCTGATCCGATCTTGCATGCTTCTGCAAGATCTCAACCGCCTTTTGTAGAGTCAACTGCTTGAACTCAATCCCGGACTTTGCAAGTGTAGACTGGGATCCTTTCGCGACGCCGGGTGCAACTATCATTGGACGCAACTTCCTGCCCTGGGGAGCCTGTAGATATTTTAGATACTCCGACAGTTGCTTTATGGCAGGAAAGCCGGCCGGGTCTTTCTTGATCTCGATCACAAGTGTGTTGCCCTGAGCATCAATTCCATAGACATCCACAAACCCGGGAGGTACTTTCTTCTCGTAATCCAGGATCTTGAAGCCCGGCTCAATGATATCCGGCTGGAGAATGATGGCTCGCTGCATCTCCTCCTCGCTCGCGTGCAGGATAAACTCCGCGTTATCTTGGAGAAGAAAAGTTCCAAGAAACTGAATCTCTCTCACCACGAGAGTCAGACTCTCAAGCGGATTCGGGCGAACTGCCTTTAGAACGAGACTCCCATCGTTTGCATGGGCTTGAATGGCGCATCCTGATGGCTGCCAGTTGACAGGCTGATAGTCGCGCCCGCGGTGGACCAGTATGCAACCATCTCCCTTCACAATTATCAACCGCTCACCCTCGCCCAGATGACTCCCAGTCCTACCCGAGTACTCCACACTGCAGGACGCGACCATGACCACAAGCTTCCGGGACTCGAGACCGATGACCAGTTCCTTGCGAGCCTCATCAAGGCTTGGCGAGATCAGAACCGGCAACTTGGACCACCCGAAAGGTTCAATGCATTAGCGGGGCAATATATCGACATAGCCTTGCCCGCGAAGGACGCCGAGACTATTACGAAATGGTACGATGCCTTATCCAAGAGTTACGATGAACTCTATGGCGAGGAACAAACCCAGAAGCATGCGAAGGTGCTAGAGCTCCTTGGAAACAGAGAGTTCAAGATAATCGTCGACGTCGGATGCGGGACAGGCAAACTTCTCGGACTCATTTCTCCAAGAAGCCAATTTGGCTTAGGAATCGACCTCTCCGTTCAAATGCTGACCAGGGCTAAACAGAGAACGACCGCCAATGGTGTCCAACTGGTCCGCGCTGACGCCTCTCACTTACCATTGCAAGATCACATTGCCGACGGAGTTCTCTCTGTATCCATGACAGAATCAGGTCCTGTCTTAGAGAAACATTTCAATGAACTTTCGAGAATCGCGACCAAGGACGCGACGTTAATCATGACGATTTTTGACGACAAAGATCGAACCTCTTGGAAAGAACTAAGTGAGACGAGAATCGAACTCGTCGCCTCGCTATCTGATAGAGAACAACTTTACCTGCTCGACAGGGGCAAACGTCGAGTCGAGGCATCTTCCGAATCCGCGGCTCTAGTTTAAGAATAACCTGCACCCTCTTTCTTGCTGACAATAATGGCAGGATGCTCCCACCAATGGCGGGGAAGAGGCCCGATGACTCGTTGTATCAGATGTGGAAAGCTCAAGTCTGAGTTCCGGAAAGAGCAGCACACTCAAAAGATGATGGCCAGAGAGAACTCCAAATCAGAAGAATAAGTCCGCTCCACCACACCCTCCGTTTTCGATACGCTATTTACTCGCGATCCTTCGTCTTTGTCCAAGAGTTTTTATGTCCTGCCGCGAAGCGTCGGCGTAAGGCGCAAATTGGAACCTTCAAGAAAACCGTTGAACCTGCTCGTTCGAAAGTTGCAAGCCGACGTCTCGGTCCGACTCAAGAATGATGCGGAGTACAGAGGCAAAATGATCGACTGCGACAGCCACATGAACATCATCCTCGACGGAGCAAGAGAATATCGAGGAGGAGACCCATCCACGAATTTTGGCAGCCTGATCGTTAGAGGCAGTAACGTCCTCTACATCTGTGTAAGCGAACCCACACCATAGGATTGCCTCAGGTCGCCCTTTCAGAAGTTGCAGTCTCAATAAGTTTGTAGTAGTAAGGAGTCTGCTTGAGTAAGCGCTTCAGAGCTAATGAAAGTGGTATCCCCACGAGACCTCCTGCCACGACCTGAAGGATGTTAAACGGTAGCTCCCCCGAAGCCGCAACTATCCCTGTAAATTCCGACGAGCCGAATACCAGTGAGATGAAAAAAGACTCGGCCAAGAAGTATCCGGCAACCATGACAACGCTGCCGACAACCCAACCGAATAGCACCCTTCCTCTAAATTGTCTCTGCGAGATCAGACCCGCGAGGAGACCCTCCAATCCCTTAATGATGAACGTAAAAGGGGCAAATGTGCCAAATGGACTCAGCGCGTCCGATAGAGAGGATCCAACTGCGCCTGAGATGCCTCCAATCACCGGGCCAAAAGCGAACGCGAAAGTGAAGATCATGATATCCCCGAAGTTAAAGTAACCATTAGTGGAAAAAATCGGAAATTGAAATAGAAAGGTTGACAGGAAGACCATGACGATAGTGACTGCGGACAGAGTCATAGTGACCACTGGAGTTCGTCTGCCACTCACGGTCCTAGGTTGAGTCGTTTCGCTAGCGTTTGGCAATTCGGTTCACCTGAACAGTCTGATTGGCAATCACCGGACTTGTTTCCACTCGAATCCCTTTCGATCCCAAAGCTGCTTGAATGAATCCGAAGTAGGGTGGCGAGGGGCGGGCAGGCCTGGATTTGAATTCGGCATGGAACTGTGTTGCAAAATGGAATCTGTTCGAAGGGACCTCTAGAATCTCCATTCTGCGGTTAAGGTCGCTCTTTCCGGAGAACTTCAATCCTTTTGACGTGATTTCTTGAATATATTTGGGCTTAACTTCTAATCGATGCCGGTGCCTCTCCCACACACTTTTGTTGCGGTAAAGAGAATAGGCCATGGTTCCTTCGTCGATCGCGATCTCGTGAGCCCCCAATCTCATCGTCCCGCCTTTCTCTAAGACCCCATTTTGTTCGGGCATCAGATCAATAACAATACTCTTCGATTCTGGGTTTAGTTCGGAACTCGTTGCGGTAACAATGCCAATGTGCCTGGCATACTCGACGACTGCTAGCTGGAAACCGTAGCATATGCCCAGAAAAGGAATATCGTGAGATCGAGAGTATTCGATCGCGCGAATCTTGCCCTCAGCGCCTCTTGATCCGAATCCTCCTGGGACAAGCACTCCGTCGAACTTTGAGAGAACGTGAACCTTTTCTGGTCGGGTCTCGAAATCATCAGTCTCAATCCATTCTATGTTGACCTTAGCTCCAGTCGAAGCTCCCGCATCTTTGAGCGCCTCGTTGACGCTTACATAACAATCGGCGAGTTCCGCGTACTTGCCGCATATGGCTATATTCACCTGCTTTGGAGGATTGAGATGATCCCCCACTGTTTTCTTCCAAGGACCCCATTGAGGCGGTTTCTCGGGCAATCTAAGACGACGTGCAATGAATTCGCCGAGTCCTTGCTGGTCTAGGAGGAGAGGTGATTGATAGATACTGTCCATGTCTTGGGACGTGAATACAGCTGACTCCTCCACGTTGCAGAAGAGGGCAATCTTTCGCCTCGGTTCCTGCTTTAGAGGCGCCTTGCTTCTCGCAACGAGGATGTCAGGCTGCACTCCGATTCGGCGAAGCTCTTGGACACTATGTTGAGTGGGCTTGGTCTTCTGCTCCCCTACTACATCCAAAACAGGAACAAGGGTAACGTGGACATTGAGAACGTTCTCGCCACCCTCTTCCAGGCGAAGTTGGCGTGCAGCTTCGAGATATGGTAGAGATTCGATGTCGCCGACTGTTCCACCTATTTCTACCAGCACTAAGTCTACTCCCTCTTCCTTAGGAATCCTACGGAGTCTATCCTTGATCTCATCGGTTATGTGAGGTATGATCTGGACGCATTTGCCCAGAAAGTCGCCCTTGCGCTCTCGCTCGATGACTGAGAAATACACTTGACCTGTTGTTATGTTGTGATTCTTTGGAACGTTGATATCTAGGAACCTTTCATAGGTCCCCACGTCCATGTCTGTCTCTCCACCGTCTTCTGTGACGAAGACCTCGCCGTGAATGTAGGGATTCATCGTTCCCGCGTCGTAGTTGAGATACGGATCAATTTTGACGGCGGTAACTTTGAGGCCGCGGACCTGAATTATTTTCCCGATAGAAGCGGCGATAACCCCCTTGCCTATTCCGGACATTACGCCGCCCGTGACAAAGACGTACTTAGTCAAAGGGTAACAGTGAGAGCAATCACAGGTTCCTCAAAAGGCTAACGCTCCATCGCACACTCACGAAATCATACAACAAGAAACCGATGAGGGAAAGCTGTGAGACCCTTAGGCGCGCTGAACGAGAGGTCTTGCCTTGGCGGCAAGAGTTCCGCGTTCAGGAAGTTTCAAATCAGCCTTCTGCCAATCGTCAAGAAAACGTTTCAGACCAATGTCAGTGAGTGGATGCTTCACCATCTTTTCGAGGACATCGGGCGGCATCGTCGCCACATGAGCTCCTAGCTTCGCGGCATCAACCACGTGGACGGGGTGGCGGATGCTTGCCACTAGGACCTGAGTTTCGATCTCGTAATTTCTGTAAATCTGCAATGTATCCTCAATCACCTTCATTCCCTCATGTCCCGCGTCGTCCAAACGTCCTATGAACGGACTAACATACGTAGCTCCTGCCTTTGCGGCAAGTAAGGCTTGATTTGGCGAGAAAACGAGGGTAACGTTCGTGTTGATTCCTTCCTTGCTGAGCGTCTTGACTGCCAGCAAACCCGCACTCGTCATCGGACACTTGACAACCACGTTCGGGCTTAGAGATGCCAGGTTGTGAGCTTCATGTAGCATTTCGTCGGTGTTCTGGCTCACGACCTCAAGGTTTACCGGACCCTGTACGATCTGAAGAATTTCAGACACAAGCTCCAGAAAGTCTCTGTTCTCCTTCGCAATGAGGGTTGGATTGGTGGTGATGCCGTCAAGCACTCCCATGTCCGCGAAGGTTTTGATCGAAGAGACGTTGGCCGTATCAAGGAATATCTTCAAAATTTGGGTCACCTAGATTTGACGAGGTGTTTTGCGGCCCGGGTTATTTCCTTTGATGTCAGACCGTACTTGATCATGAGTTCTTGGTGCTCACCTGACTCTCCAAAAGTATCCCTAACTCCAATTCTGGAGATAGGAACCGGATATGATTCTGTAATGGCTTCGGCGACCGCTCCGCCCAGGCCCCCGATTATGTTCTGCTCCTCTGCGGTCACTAAGCCACCGGTCTTCTTTGCGACTCGAAGAATTGTCTCGGAATCCAGGGGCTTCACAGTGTGAGAGTCAACAACCTCCGCCGAGACGCCTGTCTTCGAGAGGGTTTCGGCGGCCTCCATTGCCTCGTTGACCATGATTCCACAGGCTACGATGCCGATGTCCGAGCCTTCCTTTAGGACCTTGGCCTTTCCAACCTCAACATCTTTGGAAGCGGAGTAGATCGTGGGAACACTGGGCCTGCTCAGACGGACGTAGAAGGGACCGAGGGTCCTGCACGCCTGCGCAATCAAAGATTTTGTTGAGGGAGCATCGGCAGGGACAACAACATGCATTCGGGGGATAGCTCTCATCGCTGCTACATCTTCGATCGTTTGATGCGAAGCACCGTCTGGCCCGACCGTCAATCCGCCATGGGATGAGACTATCTTCACGTTGAGATTTGGATAGGCGATTGCGTTGCGAATCTGGTCGAGGCATTTGCCGGGCACGAAGGCTGCGTAGGTTGTGACAAAGGGTATCTTCCCGGCGAGCGCAAGCCCTGCCGCAATGCCCATCATGTTGGCCTCGGCGATCCCGACATTGAAGAACCGCTCAGGGTATCGATCTCCAAACAAGCTGGTCTTAATGGATACCGATGTGTCTGCGCCTAGAACAACGACCCTAGAGTCTTCCTCACCGAGCTCCAACAGAACCTCAGCGTAAGCATCACGCATTGAAGCGAGCTGGACGAGCATTACGCTGGAACCTCTCTCCTAGTCCTTTGAGTAACGGCCCTCATGTTCTGGAGAGCGGATTTAACATCACCTTTCCGAAAGATGGAGGCTCCCGCTACCAATACGGTAGCTCCTGCCTCAACTATTGTCGACGCATTCTCCTGATCCACCCCCCCGTCAACTTCCACGTCTAACCCTCCTGAGTCAGCGAGCTTTGCGACCTTCCTTACTTTAGGCAGAACGCTCGGCATGAACGCTTGACCTGGAAACCCTGGGTTGACAGAAAGGACGAGGACAACGTCAAAGGGATTCGTTTCTCCCCTTAGCCAAGATGGAATGGAGGTGGAAGGCTTCAGCGCAAGGCCCAATTTCTTGTCCTTCTGGTGAATCTCCTTTGACAACTTGTGAAGAAGCGAGCGCCCGGCAGCCTCTGCATGAACTGTTATGATATCGCCACCTGCGGAGAGATAGGGCTCGTAGAATTTTTTGGGGTTCGTTATCATCAAGTGAATGTCGAGCGGGAGTCTTGTCACTTTGCGAATTGCCTTGACAGTGTCGGGTCCCAGACTTATGTTGGGGGCGAAGTGTCCATCTGTAACGTCTACGTGAATCATGTCTGCACCTGCTTCCTCCACTCTCCCGATCTCGCCCTTCAGGTCTGCATGGTCAGCGGCAAGAATCGAGGGCGCGATTTTGACTCTGCTCATTCTTCCAACATCGTCTTTACGAGCTTACGGACAGTGTCTTTGTCCGGTGCTTTGCCGTGGTATGCGGGATCCCATTCCATGAAGGACACGCCTTTCCCTTTGATGGTATGTGCGATGATCATGGTCGGTCTGTTTCTCATGTTCTCAGCCTTTTCCAAGGCGTCGATTACTTGACGAAAGTCGAAACCGTCGACTTCCAAGACGTGCCAATTGAACGCCTTCCACTTGTAGCCCACAGGTTCCATGGGCATAATCTGTTCGGTTAGACCGTCTTGTTGGATGCCGTTTCTGTCGACGATTGCGGTTAGGTTGTCAAGTTTGAATTTGGGTGCAGCCATCGCCGCCTCCCAGGTTTCTCCTTCATCGAGCTCGCCGTCGCCGAGGAGCGCGTATACTCGGTAGTCTTTCTTGTCCACCTTACCAGCGAGGGCCATGCCGATTGCAGCCGAAAGGCCAATTCCCAGTGATCCTCCAGGAAACTCGACGCCTGGGACCCTATTGTCTGGGTGGCCTTGTAGACGACTGTTCATCTTTCGTAGAGTCTTGAGTTCGCTGGTCGGGAGATATCCAGCCTCTGCAAGAGTAGAGAACAGAACTGGCGCAGCGTGTCCCTTAGACAGAACGAACCGGTCACGATCCGGCCAATCTGGACGCTTGGGGTCGTGCCGCATTTTGTAGAAGAACAGAGAGACAAGGATCTCAACGGCCGAAAGGCTTCCGCCTGGGTGGCCGGACTTTGCCTCTGCTACCATCTCAAGAATATGGGCTCGGATCTTGGCGGCTTTCTGCAGAAGCATACCGATGGGAATCGATTGCTCTTCCATTATCAGTGGACCGGGACCTGAACTATCTGCTCCGCAAGCTCAAGTGTCGTGTTAGCTTGAGATCGAAGATCGTTCAGGTCTACGACAACAGTTCCAAGATTGTCCGCATGCTGGGACGCTGCAAGTCCGGCGAGCAGGACGGCTTCCCCTATCGGCGCCTTGCTGACAATGGACATGGCTAGAACAGCTGTCATGCAGTCCCTTACACCGACGGCGTTGAACCCAGGCTTGGGACCCTTGAAAGGCGGAAAGCTCGTGATATTTTTCTTCTCGAAGAGGATCATGCCTTGTTCGCTTCGAGTGAGGAGGAGGCCTTCGCATTCCAACCTTGTCATGAGGTTGTGACCCATATTCCTCAGCGAGGTATCATTGACCATGGAAACACCGGTTGCGATCGTTGCCTCGCGAACATTGGACTTCACCATCGAAACCCCTACGTAGTCCAAGTAGTGCCGGACCTTTGGCTGAGCCACGACTTTCTTCTCTTGGACTCGGCACTCTTCGACGACATTGCTTATGAGTTCAGGAGTGATGACCCCTTTGTCGTAGTCTGAGAAGACTATCCCGTCAGCGTCCTCTAGAAGGTCTTCCAGAGAGTAGAGGAACTGCTTTGTAACGTGCGCTTCCACATCAGTCCGGGATTCCTTGTCAATCCTCAGGTATTGGCGATGATTCAGGATGAAGCGGGTCTTCAGGCTGGTGGGACGGCTGTTCACGACAGCCCCTGAGATGTCCACCCCCTTCTTCTCCAACTCCTCTTGGATCCACTTTCCCGGCTCGTCATTTCCTACGACTCCTAGTACGCGGACCTTTGCTCCTAGGGCGACTAGGTTATTGGCAAGGTTAGCGGCCCCTCCGAGCACGAGCTCTTCAGAGATGAAATCCGCGACGGGAACCGGGGCTTCTCTTGAGAGTTTTCGGCCCTGAGAGCGAACGTACCGGTCTACCATCAGGTCTCCTATGACCAAGACCGTCTTATCCTGAAAGCCGTCGATTATTCTCGCGGGATCGGAGACGGCCAGGGTCAACTAGGGTTCTAAGATGAGCGGAGCCTAGCGATGTTATTTAAGATTGTCAAAAATAGGAATCCACACACAGGGGCCCACGCGGGCTCCGTTGCTGCGTTACTTGACGTCTTCGGCCCGCTTTACGAGACGTACTCTGCACATGACATGGTCTCCATCTTTCACTCCGAAGATTTTCCGAATCTCTTCAGGGATTGTTATCCTTCCACCTGCTATGACCTCAGCAAAGAATGGAATGTCTTCCTCATCCACCTGTATTGGCAAAGCGATCGCCGCGCAAACGGATTCCCTCGGCCAGTGATATAACGTTTTGACAAAACTCGCATTTTAGCATTGTACAATGTGGCGCTAAGTACTAATGTTGTCTAGCCAGTAGGTTACTCACCGAGGGCAGGAACTAGGGAATCCTGCCCTTTACTTTGCTGTCCGTCACATGAGCGTAGAAAGCAACAGAGTCCTGTGTTCCGTTTACAAATCGCTTTTGTACCTTCGCAAATACAAAAGCGCCCTCTTCCTTCCCATCAGGGAGACGAAACATTACTGCCCAAGTTTTGAACTGTTCGCTCCATTCCCATCTTCCATCGTATATCCGACGAAATGCTTCGCCTAGAAATGAGCCAATTACTGTAACCATTTGGCCGAGATTCTTTGGCTTTCCGATTATGCTAATCACATCATCGAGTTTCTTAATAGACTCCAAGTCATAGCCAAGGTCCATGTTCATGTTCTTCTTGGCGGAATCAATACAAAGTTGAGCGAACTGGGGAAATCCCTTTGGAGCCTCTGGATCATATCCCGCGAATGCCAAAGATCCGGCAAAGAACCGATCAGCGAATCATATTAGAATTGTGCCTTCCTCACGTTGTCAACGGACTAGATATATTCTGCCCTGCTCCATGCTTTCTTGACAAAACAAGGGGGTGGAAAGTAGTATGGAAAATGCTCATGTTAACGTCACTTCAAACAACGGCAAAACTCACATTAAGGACAAGAGTAAACGAGAGATCGTTTCGATTGAAAACAATTGTAAACTCAGGTAGCGAAGACCTCTCCAAGATGAACTTCGACATTTCAGACGAACAGAAGCTTGTCCTAGACGAGGTTGACCGGGCTTGTCGAGAACTCCGCCCGTTAGAGGACCAAGCTTACTTGGCGGGAAAGTTTAACGATCATCTTATCCCCATTTTCAAGAAGGCCCAACTCCTCGGACTCCCCATATCGAGACGGTACGGTGAGGGGCAGGGCGCCGACATTCTCACATATGCCCTAGCTTTGGAAAGAATCGGCCGAGAAGGAACTGGCGTCCGAACGTTTCTCTCCGGGCACGTCTCACTGGGCCAGTTGACGGTGCAAAAGTGGGGAAATGAGGATCAGAAACAGCGCTATCTTCCGCAGGCGACAAGAGGAGAAAAGGTAATGTGTTTTGGACTGACAGAGCCTACCGCGGGCAGCGATCCCACCTCGCTTCGAACGTCCTTCGAAGACAAAGGAACCCACTATCTCCTGAACGGAAGCAAGGCCTGGATATCGAACGGAAGCATATCCGACATCTCTGTCATATTCGCATATCCAAAGGGCAAACATGATGCAATGTGCGCATTCATTGTCGAGAAAGGTTTCGAGGGCTACTCAGCCCAGCAACAGAAACACAAACTAGGAATGCCGACCTCAGACACCGGATCGATCTTCCTTGACAATTGCAGGGTCCCAAAGGAGAATCTGCTCGGTTCCCCTGGGAAAGGGCTTGGCGTCGCGTATTCGGGACTGATGAGCGGCAGACTCAGTGTCGCCGCAGGTTGTTTGGGAGTCATTGAAGATTGCATTACCGAGGCGGTCAACTATTCGAAGCAGCGAATTCAGCATGGGAAACCGATCGGAAAACACCAACTCGTCCAACGTCATTTAGGAATAATGTCAACGAATCTGGAGGCCGCGAAGAACCTCGTATACAAGGCGGCACTGCTCAAACAACGCAGTGATGAACAACCAGAGGACAAGGAAATCCGCGAGCGAGCAGACATACTCATCGCCCAAGCAAAATATTTCGCATCAAACGCGTCCTTTGACGCTGCCGACAGAACAGTCCAGATATTCGGGTCAAGCGGCTACAGCTTCGAAACAAGAGCACCCAGACACTTAGTGGACACAAGGGTGTGCCGAATCTACGAAGGAACTGACGAGATCATGGTGCAGAAGATCGCAGTAAACCTCCTCGGGCAAGACTTCGAAGCATATCGATAGCTCCATCCCGTCTGGGAGCGGAGCGTAGATTCAACGCTAGTTCCGTGTGGATACTCCACTTTTGGGTAGCCTTATTTTCGAGAACGCCTAGTCTAGCTCTTGGATTCGCGACAGAGTATGTTTCTTCTATGGGAATTGTTAACTTGATCCAAGTGTCTCGAAAAACGTTTACGATAGGGATTCAATCAATTCTCAACATTTCCCTAGCTGGTTGGCTCTACAACGAATACGTCCACAACAGGTTCATGCAAAACTACCTGGCCAACGCATTTTCTTCGGTTGGCATCGCCGTCCCGATTGGGCTACTGGCTTCCGCGGCCATTGCAGGAGGCTCTTTCACGGTTTACTCAAGAAGACACCAAGTGAGTATTGGCAACGGATCACGCTCTCTCAGGGCAGAGGTATTAGCGGGATCGGAAGGCAACCTGGCGGTTCTGGACACATGTCCATTTTGCAGCGTGCCCCTCAAGAACATCTCGGAGAACCGTTTCCAGTGCAGGAAATGCCGAAGATACTTCAAGAAATAGCGGAGCTCTACTCTAAGAGACGGATCCACTGGTAAGGTTTCTTAGGAGGTTTAGAACATCCAAGAGAGAAAGAGCACTCAAGATGCAGAGACCTACAGTTCTCCTAGATGAACAACTCTTTGGCCTAGACGAATACCTTAGAGATCTCGGCTGGACAACAACTAAGGTGAGACCTGGAGTCACTGACGATGAGGTCGTCAATCTTGCGAAGGCGAATAAATACATCGTAGTCAGTCTTGACAGAAAGCTTCTCAGCAGATGCCGAGTAATGGGTATCCCAGCTGTAGACTTGGGGCTTGAGGTGCAGGCAAAGATCGTTCACGAGTCGCTAGAGAAGATCATAACTAGCCATGAGCGCGCCCGACAGCTCTGAGAGTTCTTGGAGAGAACATCCGCCCTTGAATGTTGAGAAAGTGGAGGACGATTCTTCTCAGTATCTGCAGGAAGCATGTTACTATCTGCTGAAGAAGGGTCTGACCCTCGAACAGGTATCCAAAGCCCTCGAGGTTTCAGAGCAAGAAGCAACTCGGCTTTATCGGGAATTCGAGTCAAAGATAGCCTCTGGGAAAAGAGAGGAGAATGAAATCGACAGGAACCTCTGGGAGGATGTCTACAACGACTCCGTCGGCAACGAGAAGATAACCTTCGTGAGGGACAATGGATTCTATCATTGCAGACGCGATGACCTAGACAAGATGGACTCTCCCGCCCTCATGGCGATCTTTGAGACCAGCAAGAAATTCCTGGATTTTGACATGTACAGACGATACTTGGACAGCAAGCCGCCGGTCGGGTACGATCCGATGGCAATGCAAAGGCAGATCAAACGGGCTGTGGATTTGATTGAGCAGATATTGAAACAGAGATGGGAAAGTGGAGAGACGAAAAAGAATGACAGCCTGTCACGCTAACTCTCCATTTGCGCATGGACGGGACTAGAGCTAAACCCGATAAACCCGAGACCCGGCCCTAAAGGGAGTTAGAGTTGTCACTAGAAGGATTCGAAGTCGCAGTAGTCGGAGCCGGCCCAGCCGGAAGCGCAGCCGCACTCACCCTCGCCCGAGAAGGGGTCCAAGTTCTACTAGTTGAACGCGGAACATTTCCCGGTTCAAAGAACGTCTTTGGTGGACGTATCTACAGCTACGCCCTCAAACGTCTCCTCGGAGACCAGTGGAAAGACGCGCCGGTAGAGCGCTTCATAAGAAAAGAGGGAATCACCTTCATGACAGTGGACAGCTCGTTCAGTATCGAATACGAAGCGAAAGACCCGAAAGGAAGCTTCACTGCCGTCCGCGCAAAGTTCGACAAATGGTTGGCCGAGCAGGCTGAGAAAGTCGGAGCATCTCTGATAACGGATTCAAGAGTAGACGACCTCATAATCGAAGGCGGGCGTGTCAAAGGAATAATCGCGGGACAGGACAAGATTCCAACCGATGCGGTGATCGCATGTGACGGAACCACAACAAGCCTCGCCCGCAAAGCCGGACTCGCCAGCATTCTAGAACCTGAAGAAGTATCGATGGGCATGAAGGACGTCATTGAACTACCGGCTGACAAGATCGAGGAACGCTTTGGTCTTGAACCGGAAGAGGGAGCCGCCCATGTTTTCGTTGGAGAATGCTCGGGCGGACTGCGAGGCGGAGGCTTCCTGTACACCAACAAAGACAGTCTGGCCTTAGGAATGGTCGTCGGCGCAGACGATGCATCAACGAAAGCGATCCCTTCCCACACCGTGATGGATAGGCTACGAAACCACCGGAAAGTCAAGCGGTTCATAAGGGACGGGAAGACGATCGAGTACGACGCTCACATGATCCCCGAAGCTGGGCCTAAGATGTTGACGAGACCCTACACAGGAGGCATGCTCGTAGCAGGTGACGCAGCCGGACACCTACTCAATAATGGTTACACCTTCAGAGGCGTCGACATGGCAATTGTATCCGGCGTTGCCGCAGCTCAAACAATACTTGAGGCCCGCAAGAGGAAGGACTACTCAGCGCAATCGCTCAAAGCCTACGAGCGGAAACTGAAAGAAGAGCCGGCTCTCAAAGACATGTTTGTTTTCAGCAAAGTGCCAAGATACCTACGCAACCACAGGCTCTACAGTGTCTACCCCGAGCTAATTTGCAATGCTGCTGAAGCAATCTATCGCGTTGATGGAAACGGAAAGCGAAAAATCTACAAAGAGCTGAGGGCCCAGACAAAAGGGAAGGTCTCCACGATCAGTCTAATCCGCGACCTTCTTGCTGGAGCGAGGACGTTCTAGACATGTCTGGGAAACAGGAGGAAATGAGCCTCGACAAACGCTTGGCCCTTGTAAGCTTCAGCAAAGATCCTGAGCCGTTTATAGAAGTAGACACAAAGCTCTGTCAGAAATGCGAAAAGAAGCCGTGCCTCTACATTTGTCCAGCTCAGGTATACTCATGGCAAGATCAGCTGAACTACAACACCGAGGGCTGTATGGAAACCGGCGCTTGCCTGATCGTTTGTCACAAGATAGGAGCCAAAGCCATAAGCTGGAAGTACCCCTCCGGCGGAAAGGGAGTAAGCTTCAAGCTAGGCTGAGCCTGGAAACCCTCTTAACCAGCAACCTATTGCCTTCCGAGTCAGGAAATCACCAATGAGCAGCCAAATGGTCGAAATAGCCCACGAGCCGCTGAAACGGATCGTCGTCCGAGAACTTGTCAAATACGATAATCCACAACAACTCGTGAACGCGTTGTCGTTCATAATGAAGATGGGACAACCTGTTTTACTGACATGGGCAGAGAAGATGGTGTTTGTATCACAGCCAATCCCGCCCTCGGACATGCCGGAGGAATACGCCCGAGGAGAACTCTACATAGCGTCCATAAGCTACGCTCCCATGGCAGAATTTGTCAACAATGTAAGGTCCGGAAACATTGAGATGCCCGTAATCGACGTGTCTCGAAGCCCACTCAGCCAAGAACTTGCAAGATTCCTAAAAGCGAAGCTCGAGGACGCCTAGCAAACCAGTTCAGTTCTTGCCGTAATACTTTCTCATCTCCTGAGTGAGAGCCGGGACAACCTCGAAAACATCCCCCACAATCCCATAGTCCGCGAATCCGAAAATGGGCGCTTCGGGGTCCTTGTTGATCGCGACTATCACCTTCGAGTTTATCATGCCAACTCTGTGTTGAATGGCTCCAGAGATGCCGCATGCGATGTACAGTGTCGGGGACACGGTTCTACCCGTCTGTCCAACCTGGTCCGAGTGCGGCCTCCAACCGGCATCGACGGAAGCTCTCGATGCTCCGACAACACCGCCCATAACGCTAGCAAGTTCCTCCAGAATCTTGTAGTTCTCAGGCCCTCCCATCCCTCTTCCCCCGGAAACGATGACTCCTGCCTCTGTGAGGTCTTGCTTTTTCGCCCCGTGAGTGACGAACTCCTTCACGGTCATCTTAGTGGCTGGCTTCTCGAATGAGAGAGATTCGACCGACGGACTGATTGCAGGAACTCTCTCCTTAGCAGTGAATACATTTGGGCGAAGAGTTGCAATCTTGGGATTGCCCCTCATTTTGACTTTCAGCAACACCTTGCCTGCATAAGCAGGGCGGGTTGCAATGAGATCATCGTCACTGATTTCCAGCTCGGTGCACTCTGTTGCGACGACGGTGTTGAGATAGATTGCGAGACGGGGCGCTAGGTCCTTGCCCGTCGAAGTGGCGGGGAGGAGGATGACGCTGGGGTTAATTCTTTTCGCCAAGTCGAGAGCAATTTGTCGATAGAAATCGGGTTGGAAGAGTTTCAACATCTCGTCTTCGGCGACCGAAACTTTGTCCGCGCCGAACTTTCCGAGAGAACTCGCTTGGTCTCTTATTTTGTGACCGATTGACAATGCGTGTACCTCTGTCTTTGACAGATCCGCTAGCCGTCGGGCCTCTGTTACCGCTTCGAAGGCTGACTTTCGGAACTCGCTCCCCGAGGACTCTGCGAAGACGAGTATCGGACCTTGCACTTGCTAGATCACCTTGGCCTCTTCGTGCAGAACCTTGACCAACATTGGAACAGCTTCAACGCCCTTCCCTAGAACCCTGCCTGGGGGTCGAGGAGGAGGGTATTGGACTGAGATAGTCTCTAGAATGCCGGGAAACTGTTGAGGTTCTTTCACGAGGATGGGCTTCTTTCTCGCAGCAACTAGCTCTCTAAGCGACGCGTATCGGGGAACCGTGAGGTCTTTCTCAGCGGTAAATGCTGCCGGAAGCGTAGCTTCGACAACGATTACTCCTCCTTCAACTTCTCGATGCGCTACCGCTTTGCCTGCCGAGATATCGAGTTTGACGATTTGAGTGACGCATGGAATTCCAAGAAGTTCGGCCACCATCGGCCCGACTTGTTGACTGTCGTCGTCAACACCCTTCTTGCCAAATAACAGAACGTCGAATTCGACAGTTTTCAATTCCGTTGCAATTGCTCGGGCGACCGCGCTTGGGTCATCTGGAAAATTTTCGCTCTTGAGATGAATAGCCCTGTCCGCGCCGAGCGCTAGAGCTTTGAGAATTACGCTTGTCGACTTCTCTGGTCCGAGGGTGAGCACAATGACTTCCCCGCCGTATTTCTCCTTCAACTGGACGCCCTGCTCTAGGGCGTATTCTTCGTAGGGGTTGATTACGAACTCTGCATCGCTCGTAGCAATTGATTTCCCATCTAACGCTATTTTGATGCGGGTTGCTGTGTCCGGGACGCGCCGCATACACACGACTACTTTCAGTTCTTAGCCGCCTAGTCGAGACCAAATTGGGCCGAAGAATAAGGTTTCCTTGGAGAAGATCGGGTTCCTGTACTAATTATGGTAAACAGTTAAAGCTCGGAACAGTTGACACTTGAGATGAGAATAGTATGGCTTTAGGAGACCCGTTCCAGATCCTACTGATACTGGGAGTGCTGGCCGTCATACTGATCTGGGGCCCACAAAAAATACCAGAGCTAGCGAGGTCCATAGGAAGGGCACGCAAAGAATTCGACGACGCCTCGAAAGGACTGACGAACCCTATCTCACCCTCTCTACCAGCTGCATCTGACCCGCTGACTGATACCGCACACAAACTGGGAATCAATACCGAGGGCAAGACGCGTCAAGAGATATCTGACGAAATCGTTAAGGCAGCTCAGACAAAGTAGCCGGACAAGTTCCCACCTTCGCGGCTAAGTCCCGGTGCCTACTTGTTATGAGGCCAGTTGAGACAATCATATGATTTTATTGAGCATCTGTTGGATAAGCGAGGGATAGTGGAAGCCCTTGTCGGAGGAACGATCGAGAGAAAAAGTTCTCCCTCTTTGGGACCACATTTCAGAGCTTTCAAAACGAGTGAAGATTTGGATCTACTCCCTTGTTATTGCAACCCTGTTCTACCTCGCAGTCCCATCTGACCTATCGTTCTTACAGAACCCCTTCCAAGTCTACCATCCAATAATCACAGCCATTCTCGCAGGGATAAGGACGAGACTGTTACCTCCACAATACATACTGATCGGAGGAACAGTCACCACGCCTCTGGAGCTAATCGTCGTAGGATCCGCGGTTTTCGGATTCGCCACAAGTGTCCCCGTGCTCGCGTATGAGATATACAAGTTTGTAGACCCCGCTATCAAGGCTAGCGAGAAACAGTCAGTGTACCCTTTCGTCACGGCGTTTTCCATCTTGTTCTTGGTGGGGGCGGCGTTCGCGTTTTTCGTACTTCTTCCCTTCATATTCTTGTTCTCTCTACCCTTCTTCCAAGCCGTCGGAATATCCACCTTCATTTACGCAGACCAATTCTACAACCTCGTTTTCTTCGTCATCGTTCTGTCAGGCTTTGCCTTCACAATCCCTGTTTTCTTCGTTCTTCTGGTCAAATTGCGCATTCTTGGGACGAAGATGCTTACCAAGAATCGGAAGTATGTCTGGGCCTCAATCTTGGTTTTGACAGCGATAGCATCACCTGACGGTGGGCCTTTAGCAGACGTTGCGCTATTTGTTCCGATAATCATACTTCTGGAAGGCGCAATCTGGTATGCAAAGAGATACGAAAAGGAACGTGTGGACGACGAAATAGGGAGCATGCATGTGGAAACTACCTGCAACTTCTGCGGAGGAGACATGGATTCGGGTGGCGTGTTTTGTAAACGCTGCGGAAAGGCGAGACTTTGACCCTGCCCCTCCATCTTCTCATCGGAACGCTCCAGATGAGTTAAAAGAGCCAGATCTAGAGTTGGAATTAGATGATGAATTTCCGCAAATACATGCGGTCGGAGCGTTCTCAGCCGACGCAATGACGAACGACATCGGGCGGGCTGATAATAGGGACCTTGTCCGCCCGAGCCACATCCTTCCGAAGTTTCATTCCGTTTGACCTTCCGATAACTGAGCGAAGGATTGTCGTGATAAGTGCCGATGTCATTAACAGATTCGAAGAAATATTATAACTGGACGAAAGAGCGAATTCAAACGAACCGGCCCATCAATTTTGTAGAAGAATCAATTTGATAACGCCAAAGTCGCAACTGCTTCCGCAACTTGGTCAACTCTCCCACAGGATCCCATTTCTCCTCACCACGACAAGAGAAGACCCCAAGGCATCTCTCTACGGCGAGAAGTATCTCAAACGACTCTTATGGTATCTGTTCGCGGGAACCCGAGGAGGACCTAGCAGGGCCGAGATCATCAAGGCTATTCAGAATCGCCCTTGCAACGCCAACCAGCTTGCGCAGATTCTACATGTGGATTACAAAACCATCCAACACCACGTCAGGGTTCTAGAGGAGAATGGCCTTATCGTTCCATCGGACAAGGGAACATACGGTGCTGTTCTCTTTCTTACTCCCAAGATGGAAGAAGCGCTTCCAATCCTCGAAGAGATTTGGAGCAAAATTGGAAGAAGAAAGATAAACGAAACAAAGACGGAGTAGAGTGACCGAGCTTGGGTTTTGCACTTTGGGCTAGCGCAATAGTGGCCTTCGCGAACATCGCCATGACCCTAGCGCTACTGGCAATTTACCTCGGGACATATAGAAAGGTCAAATCTTCATTCACCATGGGTCTAGTTCTCTTCGGAAGCTTTTTCGTAGTACTAAACCTAGCAATTCTCGTATTCTGGCTCTTTCTCTTCGAAAATGTGAGTTCAGCCGGCACCCTTGTGGATCAAGCCTCAACCTACATGCTCCTTGTGAATGTCGGGGAAGCCCTCGCGCTGGCAAATCTGCTAAGAGTGACCTGGAAATAGTATGGGACCCCGGACCTCTCGCGACCATTCCGCTCAGCATCACCGAACCGTTGAGAAACCTGCTGCAAAGGTCCAGCGATATATTGAACCTCTGCAACCGTTTGTCCTCCGAGAGACGGCTTCGCCACCGATTCTCCGTAAGCAGCCCTCTGCAGCTATCTCTAGGTAGAATATGGGTTAGATTCCGGGGAGATTTGGAAAAACCGTTAAGAAGCGATCCGAGCCATGTCAGCCAGAACTCCTCTTGAAAGAGAATAAGAAGACTGACGAGAAATTTGAGTCCGAACAGGAACCTAGTAGCAAGATTTCACGAAGAGACTTCTTGAAATATGGTGTAGGTGCCGCCGCCGTTGCGGCAGGCGCTACCGCTCTCATGGGCAGGATTCCTATCCCAGCAGAGCAGCCTAAAGCACCTGCAGCTAACGACAGCGCGGAGCCGATTGTCGCCTCTGTAAGCGGTGATCAGCTAACGGTCATGAATGGAGAGGTTTCTGTGAAGGTGAACGATGCAGGATTGGCCGCTCAGATTGCAGACAAGCTACGGAGAGGGAACTAGACAATGACATCCCACAGAGAAGCCCCCAAGATTTCGAAGGATCCGGTCGCTGACAACACTGACCTGTACGCATTCGTCAGTCCCGACAAGCCTGACACGGCAACCATACTAGCCAACTACATTCCCTTGGAGGAGCCTGCCGGCGGCCCTAACTTCAACACCTTCGGGGACGACGTGCTCTACGAGATAGTAATAGACAACAACGGCGACGGAATAGAGGACATCACCTACCAGTTCAGATTCAAGACCAAGATCGGGAATCCCGACACCTTCCTCTACAACACGGGACCCATAAGCTCCCTCACCGACTCCTCCTGGAACGTAAAACAATCCTACTCAGTCACAAGAGTAGTTGGACCCCGCAGGACAGGCGTATCCACAATTCTCGGCAGTAACCTCCCAACCCCACCTGTCAATATTGGACCGCGGTCAACACCGAACTATGCGGACCTAGCAAACTCAGCCATCAATACCTTGAGCGATGGCTCTACCGTATTCGCCGGCCAGAGAGACGAAGCGTTCTTCGTAGATCTTGGATCGATATTCGACCTCGGAACTCTCAGACCCGTCCAGAATTTCCACCTCATACCCACGCCTGCGGCCCCAGGCATCGATGCGACAAAAGGATTCAGCGTTCACAGTATCGCGATACAAGTAGCCAAGAACAAACTGACATCGAATGGATCAAACCCGACTGATCCGTTAGGCAAGAACTCAACGATCGGAATATGGGCATCAGCAAGCAGACGAGCGGCAACAATTCTTCCAACCGACGGAGACGGCGACCAATCAGGCGACAACGAATCTGACGCAGTCGTGACTGGACCTTTCACACAAGTGTCCCGCTTGGGAATGCCTCTAATCAACGAGGTAGTAATCCCGTTAGGAAAGAAAGATTTCTGGAACACAGCGCTTCCTAGGTTCGACTCCCAGTTCCTCCAATACTACCAGACACCCGAACTTCAGAAGTTGCTCCCAGTCCTCTACCCGGGAGTCTTCCCGAACCTGGCAGCGGTAACCGAATCGCGCGCAGACCTGATCGCAATACTGCTGACAGGAATACCCACCGGCATCATTCCAGGGTTCCAAAACTTCACAGGGCCACTCCAAGCTGACTATCTCCGCCTCAACCTTGCAATCCCTCCGAACACCACCAACCCCAGCCGCCTAGGACTCGTAGGTGGGGACCCAGCAGGATTCCCCAACGGACGAAGAGTACTAGACGACGTCGTGGACATCGAAATTAAGGCGATCGCCGGAGCAACTCTGCCACTTGTAGACAAGAGCTTCACGACAGACGGCGCCGTCAGTCTAGTAACCCAAGGCATCCCTCTAGGGAACCCTGTCCAGCCACCCAACGCCACATCATTCCTGTCAGTATTTCCCTACCTACCGCACCCAGTCCCTGGCTACGAACACTCTCACGACCCTTAGTCTTGACAATGTGTGGCTTTGCGGCCACACTTTCCTCTGTTTTTCAATACCAGTTCCGATACCTGCCCGTGACGACTCTGCGATTATTGAATCGAGAGCTCATTCCTCATCTTGTGGCCCGGATTAGACAGGAGCCGGAGACCTAAGCTAGATCAGAATTGGTTTTCAGAGAATCATTTCAAAAGTCTTATTCTACCGTAGTTCTACGCTGCTCGGATACCTGATGCCCTGTACGGTTATTGTCGGCGGTTTCTTCGGAGACGAAGGAAAGGGAAAGATAGCCGCTTATCTAGCAATGAAGGACAAACCCGACATATGCGTTAGGGGCGGGAACGGACCGAACGCTGGACATACGGTGATCCACGGTGGAGTCCAGTACTCGCTAAGACTCATCCCGAGCGGCTTCGTCAACCCCTCGACCCGCCTTCTCATCGGACCCGGGGTCCCCGTCGACCCGACCGTCTTACTCGAAGAGCTCCGAAAAACCGACTCCGAACGAAGAATCGAGGTTGACAATCAGTGCGCCATCGTTGAGCCGCGCCACAAAGAGCAGGAATCACGATCAGACCATCTATCAAAGAAAGTTGGCTCTACTAAGAGTGGAGTTGGGGCGTGTAATGCAGAACGAGCCTTGAGATTGGCGAAATTGGCTCAACAGATTCCAAGCCTCAAACCGTACGTGGGCGATACTGTCGAGGAAATTCAGCGAGCGCTATCAGAGAAAAAGAAGGTCATCGTTGAAGGAACCCAGGGCACCTTTCTCAGCCTCTATCACGGAACCTACCCCTACGTCACCTCCAAAGATACCACCGCCTCTGCAGCCTGCGCCGATGTAGGTGTCGGCCCGACTCAAGTTGACGATGTCATAGTCATCTTCAAGGCATACGTGACACGAGTAGGAGAAGGACCCCTAGAGGGTCAACTAGAGCGTGATGAGGTTGCGAGCCGTGGATGGACAGAGTTTGGAACCGTTACAGGGCGAGAGAGGAGGGCCGCACCTTTCGATTTCAAGCTTGCAAAGAGAGCGGTCCAACTCAACGGGGCAACTCAAATAGCTTTGACCAAACTCGACGTGCTGTTCCCTAGCGCCAAAGGAGCCAGGCGGATGGACGATCTCGACAGAGAAGCGAGAGAGTTCGTTTCGAAGATCGAGCAAGAGACCGGAATCCCAGTTACTTTGATTGGAACTGGACCTGGAGAGGAAGACATCATTGACCGAAGGCGAAACAACGCGGCCATAGGAGTTCAACCAGTGTTAGAGCGAAAGAAATTCAGCCGCGTCGAGGCAAGAAGATAGATCGAGTCTACGGGGTTTTCTGAGTCTGTGCAGGCCTTGAGGGCTTCATCTTAGCGACCCAAGTTCTGACTTCCAAATTCGGCGCAGCCTTTCGAAGAGCCTTTACCACAACGAACGGTACGACTGTGGCCAGCACGGTCTGAAGAACGTTGTATATTGCGAGTCCAGCGAAATAGAAACTTAGAAATGAAGTTGAGAAAGCCGTGTTGGGTGCAAATACGAAAATTAGAAAGACGTAGTTGATTGGAGTCAATAAGATTGCCCGAAGGACGGCACCTGTTCCCAACATAATGCCGTAGCCGGTTATCACACCTCCCGTCCGTTTGAGAATACGAGAGTAAGCTCCGTATCCGAGCCACATTCCTAGAAGCATGCTCGTTACACCGAACAGCTTGAGCAGGGGTCCGAATATTGGGGACGCTGTTGGCAAGAAATTGAGGACTAAGTAATGGATTAGGGTCGTGAGCAGTCCAACTGCAGGCCCAAATAAGAGAAAAGCAAGAACGTCTACTATCTCCGCAAGGTCGAGCTGAAGAAACGTAAAACCTGGAACGGGATAGGGTATCTGAATAAGGAAGGCGATTACCGCTGCCAGCGCACCAAACACGGCTGCTCCTGTAAGCGAGGTAGTTCTCGAAACACTGCTCCTCTGGACGGTCATGAGCCGCCCGCGAAGTTCTACTCATAAAAGAGTTTCTACTCAAGAATGAGTTGCAAGCCTGGTCGGGCTTACTTTGAGCTTCGGGCAAGGACGTGAAGCAGTGTCATTTCTTGGAGACATTTTGCAGTGCGAGTTTTTCCATGAGGATCCTTTCTTGCGACGGCGATCAGATCTTCAAGAGTGTCAACGTCGAACGACAAACGTGGATTTGAGACAGAATAGACAGCAAAGCCTGCCTTCTGTGCTGCTCTAAGATGGGTGCTAAAGCTCCATCTTCCATAAGTAGGTGCGATAATGTTAGGAGGCTCTCGCACCATTACATTGGTCCCTCCCTTCAGGGAAGGGGTCAAGACAACCTTCTGGGCGGTGCCTCCTACTGAGTATAGCTCTTTCAAATCCCGCGGTTCTATCATAGGGATGTCGGCCAACAGGACAGCCACGGACGATGCCTTCTCGCGCATAGCAAAGAGCGTTGACTGTCGGATGCCGGCGTTGAGCCCCTGTCCTTCTTGGTGGAGAAATGTCCCATAAGGTAAGTTCGCCTCTTTCTCGACATTGGGGTCAGGGGAAACAACTAGGACTCGGCTGAAAAGTTGAGATTCTTTGACTGCGATCATCACGTCTTCCAATAAAGCGATGATGAGTTTTTTCTTGTCTTCTGGACTTAGGGAGCGGACGAGCCTGCTCTTGCTTTCGACCAGTCCTTTGACTGGGATGATTGCGAAGTCTTTTGTCAAAGGGTCTCCGCCAGCTTCAAGGTATCTTCTGCCAACCTGGCTCTAGCTGCCGATGAGTCCATTATTGTCTGGGTTAACATGACCTTCATTCCAAGGCTGTTAATCTTGGAGGCAACGGACTTGTCGACATCGTCGATAACGAAGCCTCTCAGGAGTCCCTTGTAGAGTTGGGCAACTCCGAGGGGGGAGACCTCCAACCCCAGGTGGCGCATGATACGATCTAAGGGACCCTTTATCGATCTTCCTCCGACGATGGGGCTGATACCGAGAATCCGGCCTTTGGTCTTCGCTAGAGCGTTGCGAATTCCGGGAATGGCGAGGATTGGTCCGATGCTAAGGATGGGGTTGCTGGGGCAGAGGATGATGACTTCTGATTTTTCTATTGATTCCACAACGCCTGGTGAAGGCGTCGCTATGCTCGCTCCCTCGTAGCTTACATCTTCCACATCGTCCTCGAATTTTCTCTTGACAAAATACTCCTGGAAATCCAATAGCCCTGCAGAGGTCTTGATCTTGGTAGCCACCATCTGGTCAGTCATAGGCAGGATTCTGACCTTCACGCCCAGGAATATTCGAATTTTCTCGGTCAATTCCGATTGGCTGAATCCCTGTTGCAGGAAGGCTGTTCTGAGGAGGTGGGTTGCGAAATCCCTGTCTCCGATCCGAAACCATGTTTCCGCAGAATAACGCTCAAGCTGTGCCATGCAGTTGTAAGTGTCCCCCGCAATCCCGTAGCCTTTTTCCTTGTCAACGATTCCAGCGAGTGTGTAGGTGACAATGTCAATGTCGGGGCTGATGTGGACACCGAGATAGTCAAGGTCGTCTCCAGTGTTGACGATCGCTGTTACCTTTTCCGGCGGGTAGACTTGTGCAAGGCCGTCAAGGAAACGTGCTGCACCTACCCCGCCTGCGAGGCATACTACGGACCGGAACATATGGAAGCGCCTGCGAGAGGGCTTGCGCCAGCCCAGCCTCTAGTTAAAGGCTAGCGCTTTTTCGTACGTGCTTTTTCGAGAATGTGATGGGCTTCTCTAAGCTTGTAGACTGCAGTCCTGAGATATCGGTACCCTTCCAAGGGTGATTTGCCGCGAAGCTCTGTCGCGCGCCGTAGCGATTCCGATGATTCCTTGACCAGTGGAATGGGCTCGGCGTTCCTCTTCCTCACCGGGACTGGCGGGTCCTCGTCTTCGAGACCATAGGTGAGCGAGTAGAGCAGACTGCTGTATTCGGTTGCTTCCTCGGCCCACCAGACTTTCTTCTCAGAGTCTGTTCCACCTTTGGAGAGATGATCTAGAGCTGCGTCGAGTTTGGTCCTCGCCTCTCCCAAGGCCTTGCCCACTTTCTCTTCCAGCATTCGCTGTTCTTCAGCAACATCCAACAAGGCGATCCCGACGGTGACTATTCTACCGTGACGCTCTTGGCCAGATTTCTCGGATAGTCAGGGTCATGGCCTAGAATTACCGACATGTAGTACGCTAGGAGCTGTAGCGGAACAACGTAGACGATTGGGGTGGCGAGGGATGGGAGGGATTCGGGTATTTCTATCACGTCGTCGGATAGGTTTCTGATCTCTTCGTCTCCCTCTTCAATGATCGAGATTATTCTTGCTCCGCGGGCCTTCATCTCCATGATGTTACCGATTATTTTCTTGTGAGTATCGTCCTTCGGTGCTACGAATACCGTCGGGAATCCTTCTTCGATCAGGGCGATGAAGCCGTGTTTGCTCTCGCCCGCAGGATACGCGATCGCGGGGATGTAACTCAGCTCCAGGAGTTTCAATCGTCCTTCCAAGGAGGTTGGCACGCTGATTCCTCTCCCGAGGAAACAGATGCTCGACGCGCCGCTGCAGCTCTCTGCAATCTTCTTCACTTCCTCCACCCGAGTATTCAACAGATTCTGAATCAGGGCCGGGGTTCGGTGTAGAGCTTCTTCCAGTTCGCTAATCTCTTTCGATGAGACTTCACCCTTCTTCCTACCGATCGCGATCGCGAGTCTGAGGAGAACGGTAACCTGTGACGTGAAGGTCTTTGTTGCTGCGACCCCAATCTCGGGTCCCGAATTCTGCCCGATATAGACATCGGACAAGCGCATCAGCGTGGAACCCAAGACGTTCGTTACGCTGACAATCGAAGCTCCTTTCGTCTTGGCGTCCCTGACCGCGTTAAGAGTGTCCATAGTCTCACCGGACTGGCTTACTGCAAGGATCGCCGTTTTCGAGTCAACGAGGTCAAGGGCTTCGTCTGAGAACTCGGATGCTACCACGACCCTGACGTTCATCCCTGCCAGTTTCATTAGGGCCTGTCCACCGACGAGACCGGCGTGATATGATGTTCCGCAAGCGACGATGAACACTTTATCGGCCTGCATCAGCTTGCTGGAGAGAAGATCATAGTAGATCTCGTGCGTTCTCATCGCGTCCCTTATCGTATGGACTTGCTCGTGGATCTCCTTGAGCATGAAATGTCGGAAACCCTGTTTCTTAGCGGACTCCGGGTCCCATGTTACCGTGACAGTATCTCTCTTTACGGCAACCCCGTTCTTCGCTTTCAGGATCCTAATCCCGTTTGGATCGAGAACGGCCATTTCCCCTTCCTCCAGAATCAACGCTTTTCGAGTCAGGGGTAGGAAGGCGGCTATGTCGCTGGCGCAGTAGTATTCTCCATCTCCCAGTCCGAGGACGAGAGGGCTTTCCTGGCGGGCGCAGAGAATCGTCTTCGGCTTCTCAACGCTGGTCAGAACGACGGAGTAGGCTCCTTCCAGCCGGTTGATGGTTTTCCGAAACGCTTCTTCGAGACTGAGCCCCTGGCTGAGATATTCCTCGACCATGTGCGGGACAACTTCCGTGTCCGTTCTCGAGGCGAACCGGTGCCCTTTGGTTTCGAGCTCGCGTTTGAGATCGAGATAATTTTCTATTATCCCGTTGTGGACGACGGCGATCCGGGATTTGCAATCGACCAGCGGGTGAGAGTTCTCTTTGACTGGTCGGCCATGAGTTGCCCAGCGGGTATGTCCAATGCCCACGGGTCCGGGCAAGAGGTCGAGGTTGTACCTGGCGTGGACCTCATCAAGTCGTCCACTATCCTTCTTTACAGTAAGAGTTCCATTAGAGATCGTTACCTCGCCGACCGAGTCATACCCTCGGTATTCCAACCGCTTAAGGGCGGCGTGGATGAGCGGAGCGGCTTCTTTACCGTCGTGGAGAACGCAGCCGAATATTCCACACAAGGATGAAGGAAATAGCGGGTTGGGTTGGCATTAAGAGTTCTTGAACGGAACATGAGGGGCGGTGCGAGACTTGAGTAGGCCCCGGGGGGGCCCGAAAAATTCACGGTTACCCGTTTCGGGAAGTAGATTCCAGGCACTGTTTTCAAGAGCAGTTTCAAGAACCGGTTTCAACTTGCGTTTCAATAATGCGTTTCAAAAAGCGGTTTCAGAACCTGATTTCCAGTTGTTGATTCCATTTTCGGTTTAGCGTCATTCTCTTATTCCATGTTTTCTACAGAAAAAGGTATGATGGAAGGCAAGTGGCATATCATAATAACCTCACCCCCCAAGCGCTAAATCGGTTCAAGCATATGGCTGCTGATGCTCCATTTCTCGTTCTGCTAGTTCTCCACATTGGCGCGATAGTAGCCTGGATGGGGGGCGCTGCACTATTCGTATCCGTCATCATTCCATCACTCTCCAAAATGTCTCCGGCCTCCCGAGCCGAATTCATCCAATCCGCTCTCCCAAGATACCTCGGGTTCATCACCGGAAGCTCAATCCTGGCAATAATAGCTGGACTCATCCTCTACGGATATGTAACAACGCAGACAACAAGCTCGTTCGCCCTGACCGGTCCGGGACTAGTCTACATCCAAGCAGGCGCCGTGCTAGGCTTAGTTGTCCTCATCATAGCGCTTGGAATCCTAGTTCCAGCGGGCCGCAAATTCATATCTCTGACAAAGCAAGCTCCGAAGCCAACGGCGGAAGCATCGGCTCAAAATCCGATGGCAGCCCAAATGGCAGGTCTCCAGAAGCGAATGGGCATAGCTGGAAGATTGGGAGTTGCCTTGCTGGCGATCGCGCTGATCCTAATGGTTGTTGGAGCTAGCACCTAGACCCCGCCTCTCTCAAACACGCTGAGCCTCGCTTCGACTACGGAACGAGACCAATCACGCCATCCTGCCCCAATTCGAGCCGGAGAATCCTCTCTGTCTTGTGAAATGCGAACGAAAGGGTTTCCATAACGCTAAATAAGCGGGCAGCGTAATTGGAACTTATCTCTGGTGTGAACGGGGATGGGTGGTCATCTTTACTGGCATAAGCCCGCTCCCGAGACCCTCATCCAGGTCTAAGCACCAGAATCAGACTCCAACATTCAAAACAAGCTACAACGGACCCCGTTCAAGCAGGCGTTTCACAAGACGCCAGCGTCGCCGTCTAATTATCGTGAAGTTCGGCGGGTCCAGCCTATCCAACGGAAAAAAAATCAGTCTCGCAGCAGAATCAGTTGCGAGAGAATACTCCAAAGGAAACAGACTGGTTGCGGTAGTCAGCGCTGTTGGAAGAACTACTGACGAGCTTCTCGAACTTACGAACAATGGTACAGGAATAGTAGAAACGGATAGAGACGATATTCTCGCGATGGGCGAGAGAACCAGCGCGAGGATCTTCGCCGCATCTTTGAAATCATGCGGGATACAAGCCCGCTACTTCGACCCTTCGGATCGAGACTGGCCGATCATAACGGATCATGATTTTTCAAATGCCAACCCGTTGCGAGCAACGTGCATTCAACGTATACGAAAATACGTGAAACCTGTGGTCGAGGACGGAATTGTCCCGGTCATCGGTGGTTTCATAGGCCGGACCAGAGATGGACGAATTAACACGCTGGGACGTGGAGGAAGCGACACCACCGCTCTCCTACTCGCCACCGCACTTGGAGCAGACGAGGTCGTCCTGGTAACCAGCGCGCCAGGAATCCTCACGGGCGACCCGAACTTGATCAGTAACGCGCATGTTCTGAGAACCATCGACATGAAAGCGTTGATTGGAATCGCCGATAGCGGAACAAAATTCATCCATCGAAAGGCGCTGCGATACAAAGACCCAGGGATCAACATCCGAGTCATACCCAGCGCAGCAGGAAGACTCGACGCACAGGGAACACAGATCACAGGCGGACCACTGCCCGAACTGGAGGTGAAAATCCACAATCCAGACCTGGTCGCCTCCATAACCCTGGTAGGAAGAGACCTGCCCCAGAACCCAGAACTTATCCGGAAAGTCACGAAGATCATCAGAACGAATCTGGTCGCTATCTCGCAAGATAGTGACAGCGCGATTCTCTACCTTAGCCAGACACCAAGCTTACGGCGACAAATATCCAGACTTCACGACGTAGTCGCAAACGACCCTCACGGTCTAGCGCTCGCCGCTCGGATGGGAATGGCCCTCATCACAGTCAAAGGAGTAGGCTTGGAAGAGACGCCCGGAGTCGTCGCGAGAATCAGCGATGCGTTGCGTTCGAGCAACATCAACATATTCGGCGTCCTCACCATAACATCCTCCGTCCTCGTCCTAGTCGACTGGAAGGTCAGGAAACAGGCGGGTAAGCTGATCAGAACCTCGCTGGAGAACAACTAGAATGGTGAACAAGAGAAAGGTAGCCGTCCTTGGCGCGACCGGAATGATGGGTCAGAAATTCGTCCAGCTACTAGCCCACCACCCATGGTTCGAGGTGAGTGCAGTCGCTGCGTCCGACAAGAACGTAGGTAAAGAATATGCCACATCGATCGGATCAAGAAAAGAAGCAAACCTCCCTGACGGGATTGGAGGACTCGTCCTTACAGAACCCAAGCCACAAGCTCTAGACGACCCAGACCTAGCCTTCTCAGCCCTGCCCGCTGAAGTCGCAGGACCGGTGGAAGAGGATTTCGCCAGAGCGGGGATGCCGGTGTTCTCCAACGCATCATCGCACAGAATGGATCAACTCGTCCCGCTCTTGAATCCCGAAGTAAACCCTGAACACGCTGAGATGGTGGATGAACAGAAGCGACGGATGAAGACGGACGGTTTCATAGTCGCTAACCCCAACTGTACGACCGCCATTCTGACGCTCTCGCTCAAACCTCTCCAAGACAACTTCGGGCTCGAAACCGTCGTCGTATCTTCGATGCAAGCCGTGTCCGGTGCAGGCTACCCTGGAGTCGCGTCCCTCGACATCATGCAGAACGTCATCCCATTCATCCGAAACGAAGAGGAAAAAGTCGAACATGAAACCAACAAGATACTCGGGACAATAACAAAACCTGCCGGGATTACCGTCTCCGCCAGCTGTAACAGGGTCCCAACACTCCATGGACACATGGAATCAGTCTTCGCCAAGACACGATCACCTGCAACCCCCAGTGAAATCGTGAAGGTGATGCGAGAGTTCAAGGGAACTCCTCAACAGCTCAAACTCCCCTCAGCACCCGAACACCCAATTGTTGTCCGGGAGGAAGAGGATCGTCCTCAGACGAGGCTCGATGTTGACGAGGGAAACGGAATGACGGTGACGGTCGGACGGGTCCGGAGAGACCCAGCATTGAACGGTGTCAAGTACATGGCGCTAGGCCACAACCTGATCCGCGGCGGAGCCGGATGCTCCATCCTCAACGCCGAACTCTTCCTAGCAAAGAAACTCATCAAGTGATCCGAGAAAATGGAAACAGGAAAAACTCGCAGACTCAGACGGATATTCCGACAAGATGGCAAGACTGTCATCATCCCGATGGACCATGGAGTATCAGTCGGACCAATCGAAGGACTCACAGACATGGCAGACACGATAGATAACGTAGCCAAGGGCGGAGCGGACGCTGTACTCGTCCATGCTGGCATAGCCAAGACAGTTGACAACCAAGGAATGGGTCTCATATTCCATCTCTCAGGGGCAACGCGACTAACCCGAGAGCCCAACTGGAAGATGCAGGTATCCACTGTCAAACTAGCCCTCCGCCTAGGCGCGGACGCGGTATCTGTTCACATCAACGTGGGATCCGAGCACGAGCAAGACATGCTCGACCAGTTCTCGCGAATACTCGACGAAAGCGACAATGTCGGCTTACCAGTCCTCGCTATGATGTATCCGAGAGGACCCGGAATCCAGAACGAGCACGGTTACGAAGTGGTCAGCCATGCAACACGGCTCGGGTACGAGCTGGGAGCAGACGTCGTCAAGACGAACTATACAGGAGATGTTGAGAGCTTCCGAAACGTCGTCAAGAGCGTCAAAGCACCGGTGGTCGTAGCCGGCGGGCCAAAAGCAGGCAGTGAATCCGAGGCTCTTCAGCTCGTCTCAGACTCGATCAAGGCAGGAGCTGCTGGAGTATCGATTGGGCGAAACGTGTTCCAGCATCGCAAACCCTCCTTGATGACTAGAGCACTCGTCGAGATAGTCCACAACGGGATCAGCCCTACGCAAGCACTCTCGATCCTAGGTGAAAGAAGTGAAAGAATTCTGGCTCGAGCCTAACCCCGAACTATCCGCGGAAACCATCCGCAAGATGGTCGACGAAGCCAAACCGCACACCATCCTCACCGACCTCAAGCTTCCCGGAGTCACAGCGAAAATCGCGTCGCGACTGGAAGGAATGGACATACTCGTCACGTCAAGGTTTGACCACGTGTCGAGTGCCAAGAGAAACAGGACCCCAGTAGCGCTTGAGGTTACGATCGGTGACCAGAAGGATCTGGAAAGAATATCGCAGGCTCTGGAGCTGCGTCCTGATTATCTCCTGATCAATTGTCCCAACTGGAAAATCATACCGCTCGAAAACCTGATAGCGGAAGCGAAAGGACGTTCGAAGCTTCTCGCCAGAACCAGAAGCTTTGACGAAAGTAGAGCCGCCCTCTCAACTTTGGAGCTGGGAGCGGACGGAATAGCCCTTGCTTCCCGTGATACAGACGAGATTTTCAAGACCCGAGACTTGATATTTGGACAGCCAGACGACATCTCCCTCACAATCGCCAAGGTCACGAGCGTCAAGCCTATTGGGACGGGGGCTAGAGTCTGCGTAGATACCACCGAGATCCTCGAGGCGGGCGAGGGACTCTTGACCGGCTCTTCGTCCGAAGCTCTCTTCTTAGTGGAAGGAGAAGTCCACGCCAACCCTCACGTGAACTCGCGACCGTTCAGGGTAAACGCTGGCCCAGTATCATCATACATTCTGGCCGCGAACGGAAAAACACGGTATCTCTCCGAGCTATCTGCCGGAGAAACCGTGCTCCTGATCGATAGGAGAGGGCGAACCAGAAGCGTTGATGTCGCGAGGGTCAAGATAGAGCGTCGGCCAATGATCCTCGTAGAGGCGAGCATTGGAAACCGAAAGCTAACGACGATAGTTCAGAATGCTGAAACTATCCGGCTGGTCACTAGAGACGGGTCCAAACCGGTTTCAGAGATCAAGCCTGGCGACGAGGTATTGGTCCGGTTCGAAGAGGGCGGACGACACTTTGGAACAAAAGTACCGGACGAGATGGTCATCGAAAGGTGAACCCCAAAGTCTGCGTCTCAATCTCCTCAACCGACACCCCCGAACTATTGGGAAGAGCACAGAGGGCCGAGAGACTGTCCGCCGACCTCGTGGAGGTTCGTCTGGACAGGCTCCGGAGCTACCACGGCCTCACAAAGATAGCCCGCGCAGTAGAACGACCAATCATCGGAACCAACAGGCCGCTGTCGGAGAAGGGATCCTTCGACAGATCTGAGGCTGAACGTCTGAAGATATTGATGGAGGCAGTCGAGGGAGGATTCCAGTACGTAGATCTGGAACTCACCACAAGCAGGCTCGACCGTGTCATCAAGACGTTTAGAGAGAAAGGTGCCAAGATCATACTATCTCACCATGATCACTTCAGAACGCCTGATCCCGCAAAACTCGCCTCAACCCTCGTGGAACTCCAGAAGTTCAAGCCCGATGTTTGCAAGATCGTCACAACAGCGCAGATTCCTGAGGACAATCTCACTGTCCTCAGCTTGTTGAAAGCAAACCATCAGAACTCGCCGCTGGTCAGTTTTGCAATGGGACAGGCGGGAGTCTGGTCGAGACTACTGGCACCGTTCTACGGAGCCCACTTCACCTACGCGTCCCTAGAGAGAGGACTGGAAACCGCCCCTGGACAATCGACCATTGCCGAACTTCGCCGAATCTACGAGATGCTAGGTGTGGAGTAACAACACATGATCAAGGGCGATACTAGAGTCCACTCCCTCTACGGATCCCCGGTAGCCCACAGCCTCAGCCCTGTGATCTTCAACACGACCTTCGAGAAACTATCACTCAACAGAACCTACGTACCTTTCGAGGTTAGCAAGGACAGCCTGAAACGGGCAGTAGAAGCAGCCCGGACGCTCGGTTTTGACGGCTTCAACGTCACAATGCCCCACAAGATAGTTATCTTGGAAATGTTGGACGGGCTTGACGAGAACGCAAAGAAAAGCGGATCAGTCAATACAGTTGTCCGAACAAAGAAGGGACTTGTAGGATACAACACTGACGGAGAGGGAGCTGTCAGAGCTCTGAGATCCTACGGTTTCGAACCCAGCAATAAGCGGATAGTAGTGCTCGGAGCGGGAGGAGCAGCTCAGGCACTAGTTCACCGTTTTTCGACAGAAAACAACACGCTCAGGATTCTAAACAGAACATTGGACAAGGCCCGGGAGCTAGCGGATAACGCAACCGGTCCCAGCAGAATTTGGTATGAAGAACTTTCCAGGAGTAGCTTAGAGAAAAGTCTCCAGGATACGGACCTTCTCGTCAACGCGACCCCGATACGGACGTCGACTCTCTTATCCCAGCTCAAAATCCCACTCAACAGAGTGAAAGATACTGCCTGGGTCTTCGACCTAGCATACGACAAGCCCAGCGAACCCATTCCCGCAGGACGCGGCACGATAAGCCCGTTAGAGATGCTTGTGCACCAGGCAGCGTTGTCCTATGAAATCTGGCTCAACGAGCCCGCTCCCTTCGCTCTCATGCGCTCCTCCCTAGTAGATTACCTGGGGAAGGATTGGAAATGAAGGGTACCGGCCAGGCACTTTCCCACGGCGCTATCAGCATTCTAAACGCGTTTCCAACAGGCAAGGGAGGCGCTCTGGGAGTAGATCTTTGGACCCGAGCGAAGGTTAGCTTACGAGAGGGACCTGGCCAGATTTCCGGATTCATATCCTCCGATCCAGAGGAATCCAACAAGCTTGCGGTCACAGTGGTCCAGAAGGTCCTGGAACATTATGGGTATGAGCGGAAGCTGCAGGGAGAAGTGATCACCTCATCCAACATACCAGCAGCGGTTGGTCTCAAGAGCAGCAGCGCGGCAGCCAACGCCGTAGCCTTAGCCACCGTATCCGCACTGGACGAGGAGCGAGATGATGACACGCTGGTTGCCATTGGAGTAGAGGCATCCATCGAGTCCGGGGTAAGTCTCACTGGCGCCTACGACGATTCATTCGCATCCTACCACGGCGGAGCGGCTCTGACAGATAATGATCATAGAAAGGTGGAAAAAATTCTCAAGATCCCCAGAGATTTTAAGATCCTGATACTTGTTCCATCGCGAAAAACTCGAACAAGACAGCTAGACCGGACGAGATTTGCGCCTATCCGAAGGATTTCAGAACTTGCATACAGCGAAGCCAGCAATGGCCACATCTGGGACGCTCTTACCCTTAACGGCCTCGCCCTTTCATCCATCCTCGGAGAAGACCCTCGCCCAGCACTCTCGGCGATTGAAGCCGGGGCGTATGGAGCAGGACTGTCCGGCAAGGGACCAGCCATAGCGGCAGTAGTCGACGAGAATCAGTTGAAGCCAGTGCGGCAGATGTTCGAGAAATTCGACGGACGAATAATCGAAGCAAATCCCAACTTCAGGAAAGCGATGATCGAGACTTGAAAGTTAGGCTCAAGGGTCCACAGGCGCTTCACGGAAAAGTGAAGGCTCCCGGCTCCAAAGCATACACCCACAGAGCACTCCTAGCCTCTCTATTGTCCCCCGGGAAATCTGTCATTGAAGGAGCGTTGCATTGTGATGATACTCAGCGAACCCTTGAGGGGATTCAAAGGTTGGGAGCGAAAGTTCTTGTTAAGAAAACCCGAACAATCTCAAATGGAATCAGAAGACCAACAACATCCAACAGGCCCATTGACTGCGGTGACTCGGGAGCAACCCTAAGGTTCCTCACCGCGATTTCCTCCACTTCTCTGAAGACAGTTAGGCTAAGGGCTACCCCGAGACAAGCCAACAGACCCTTGGACCCGCTTGTGAAGGCTATCAAAACTCTAGGTGTCTCCGCCCGAGCCATTTCCGACACGCATGGATTCGAAGTACTGGTTAGGGGACCTCTCAGAGGAGGAGAGGTCACGATTCGAGGCGACATCAGCTCCCAGTTCATCTCGGGACTCCTATTCGCAGCTCCCCTGGCGATAAGAGATGTCACGATCAACGTGGAAGGTGCACTTGAATCGCGCCCGTACGTGAACATGTCCATTGATGTGTTGAGAAAGCATGGAATCTCGATCGAGGAATTAGATGAGAAGTTCAAGATTCCTGCACCACAAAGCTTCGCGCCAGCGTCTCATCGTGTTCCGGGAGATTTTTCGTCCGTGGCCTTCCTCATTGCCGCGACGGGAACCGCGGGAGATGATATCACGATTTCCGGCCTTGGATCCTACGAGCTTGAACCTGATTCTGCTATATTGAAAATCGCCCGCGAAATCGGGCTCGAAGTCCAACAGAATGGAGATGAACTTACGATTCGGAAAGGAGAACTTGATGGATTCGATTTTGACGCGAGCAATAACCCGGATCTTGTCCCGCCGCTTGAGACCCTTGGATGTTTCGCGGACGGCTCATCAGAAATCCGAGGAGTAAAGAGGCTAGTTTACAAGGAGTCCAACAGGTTGCAAACTCTTCCGACCGAGTTGGTGAAGATGGGCGCCAAGATTCATGCAGAAGACGACATGATCAAGATTGAGGGAACCAGAGAGTTGATCGGAAGTGCGTTCGATTCACATAGCGACCATCGTGTTGCGATGGCGTGCGCAGTCGCTTCTCTTGGTGCGAAGGGAGAGTCAATAATTCAAAACTCGGAAGCAATTTCGAAATCCTACCCGGAATTCTTCCAAGACCTCGCAAAATTGGGGGTACAACTAAGTGTGGAGTAATTCCATCGGCAAAGCCCTCGTTGTTACCTGTTTCGGAGAAAGCCACGGCCCTGTGGTAGGCGTTACTGTGGACGGTTGCCCGGCCGGACTCTCGTTGACGCTCGATGATATTCAACAGGCATTGGACTTGCGAATCCCGCAAGAGAAAGAAGTTGTCTCTGCACGTCGGGAGCCTGATGCTGTAGAGCTATTCTCTGGAGTATTCCAGGACCATACGACAGGGGCGCCGGTGACTTTGCACATCCGAAACAAGGACGTGAGATCCTCTGATTATGAGCCTATGAAAGACCTTGTTCGGCCTGGACACGCAGATTATCCGGCGAAGGTGAAGTATGGTGGTTTCAGCGACTACCGAGGAGGCGGAAGACTCTCAGGAAGAATGACCGCAGCATTCGTCGCCGCTGGAGCAATCGCCCAGAAACTTCTTTCCTCGTTTGGAGTGGAGGTCCTCGCCTACACCCAGGCTATCGACGGAGTTCGATTGGATAGCCCTCCCAGTAATGAAGCTGTCAAGAAAGGCACGTACGAGAACTCGATGAGGTGCCCAGATCCGGTGATCGCGGAGAAAATGCGGCAAGCAGTGATAAACGCAAAAGCCGATGGGGACAGTGTCGGAGGAGTCGTCGAGTGTACAGCGCTAAACCTTCCCGTGGGCGTTGGTGAGCCACTCTTTGACGCCATCGACTCGGAACTCGCCAAGATACTTTTCGGAATCCCCGCAGTCAAAGGAGTCGAATTTGGAGCCGGATTCCAGGCAAGTCATCTGAAGGGATCCGAAAACAACGACCAGTACGTTATCAAAGAGGGAAAAGTGGTCACGCTAACCAATAATTCCGGAGGAGTTCTGGGCGGAATGTCGACCGGAATGCCTCTACTACTCAGGGTTGCTTTCAAACCACCATCGTCAATCGCTAAGGAGCAAAAGACCGTGAACGTATCCCAAATGGAAGAGGCTAAGCTCGGGGTCAAAGGAAGACACGACCCATGCGTAGTCCCCAAGGCCGTCCCCGTCGTCCAAGGCATGGTGGCGATAGGACTAGCGGATTTGATGATCCGCGGCGGAATGATTCCTCGGGTCCTGAAGAGCTAACTCTCAATGGACGACGTATCTAGGATTCGGGATAGGATAGACGAGCTAGACCAAGAAATAGTTAAGCTTCTCAAGAACAGATACGAGAACGCTAGGCTCCTTGGACGTATCAAGCAGCAGAGACATCTCGAGTATCGCGATCCCGAGCGAGAGAAAATCATCCTCCGAAAGATAGAACGCGCAGCCACATCACTGGACCTCGATCCGAAGCTCATACAGCCAATATTCGAGCAGATTTTCACCTTCAGTGTCCAGGCCCAGCGAGACCAGCCTGAAAAGTCCGCGAAGAGACTTGACCAGACAAGAATCCTGATAGTGGGCGGAACTGGCGGGATGGGGCGTTTCTTCGCCCGGTTCTCCAGCCTCCACGGGGCGAAAGTCAAGCTGGCTGGTCGAGAGATCAGCAAGACTCGAACAGCTGCCAAGGAGATGGAAGTCGAACCGGGAACAATCCTGGACGCAGCTTCTTCGGACATGGTGATCCTGTCGGTGCCGATGGAGGAAACTGTCAGGGTTGCGACTGAAACAGCGTCTCTTATGACAACCGGCAGCCTCCTTGCTGATCTCTCGTCGGTCAAGACTGGAATATCGGACAGAGTTGCAGAAAAAATCCCGAAAGGACTGGAATACGTGAGCTTGCATCCTCTCTTTGGACCCGGCGTAGATCATCTTCACGATCAGATCATTGTTGCGGTGCCATACAGTCCAGGCCAGAAATGGACCAGGCTATCTCGCGCACTCCAGAGTGGTGGATCGAAGATTCAGACAATGTCAGCGGCACAGCATGACCGCGCCATGGCCTACGTCCAAGGCCTCCATCATTTTGCGCTGATCTCTCTAGGGCTAGGCCTGAATGGGATGGGTGGAGAGCCTAGAACTCAGTCTCTTAGAGAGACTGAAGGCAGGATTGTCAGGATGCTCGACGGTTGGGACGTGATTGTGGGAATTCAACAGTTGAATCCGTTTCTCCCGCCCGTCAGACAGAAATTTCTTGAACTTGCGACCAATCTTGCCCAGATTAGATCTAAGCAGGCGAGCGGTGTGAAGAAGAGGCTTGTATCGAATGTACAAAAGTGGTCACGCAAGCTATAAAAGCGACATACGGGCAGGAAGGTAAAGGCGACCTCCATGGGGTATAGTCTTTGGACAGCAGCTGACAACGCGCCCCACCAGACTGAACTATCTTCCGCTAGAAACTAGAAAACAACCAATCGACGTTTTCGCATCCATCAGATACAAGTTCGATACGTGCTTCATTCTCGAGTCGGTTGAAGGACCGCGCCGCCTAACCAGATACACGTTCCTAGGATTCGACCCACAGAAGATCATTCGGACCTCAAGAAAACAAGCTGAGATCCACGACCGTCAGAAATCTGAGAGGAGGATCGAAAAGTGCGAAGATCCGCTTGCCATTCTAGCGAGTCACAACAGCCCAGTAAAGGAACGAAGCGCCGGCGAAAGATACGCCGGAGGCCTTGTCGGATACGCGTCCTACGACCTCGTGCGTTCCTTTGAAAGAATTCCTAGACTGGGAAACAAAGGCAACGGGTTTCCCGATTTAGAATACGGACTTTTCGAAGATGGGATCGTCTTCGACCACGTCAGCGGCAAAACACACTACTTCTACCGAAAAGAAAACAGAATAGAAAAAGCAGAGGAACTACTGAACGATTCTGCCGGCAACGATCAGGTTAGTTTTGGCAAGCCGAAGTCGAATGTGAGCCAGGAGGATTTCTGCGAACGAGTCGAAGAGGCCAAGGACTACATTGAGTCAGGGGATGTTTTCCAGGTAGTTCTGTCGAAGAGGTACAAGATTCCGTTCAAGGGCTCGCTCCTCCGGTTCTACCGGGCGCTGCGGAGGATCAATCCGTCTCCGTACATGTACTATCTCAAGTTTGGCGACAGGGAAATAGTCGGGTCCAGCCCGGAGATGCTGGCCAGGAAAATCGGTCGCAATGCTGAGAGCTTTCCTATCGCTGGTACGCGACCATTCACCGGGGATTCTGCGCGAAACAAAGCACTGGCGGCAGAGCTGCTTCAGGACGAAAAGGAACGAGCGGAACACGTGATGCTCGTGGACTTGGCAAGGAATGACCTTGGCAGAGTCTGCGAGTATGGAACGGTTAAGGTTCCCGAGTTTATGAGAGTTCAGGGCTACAGCCATGTCCAACACATTGTTTCCAAGGTTACAGGACAACTAAGAAAGAACGCGACTAGCTTCGACTTGTTCAAGGCTGTTTTTCCTGCCGGAACTGTTTCAGGAGCCCCCAAGGTTCGGGCCATGGAAATTATCGAGCAACTGGAGACCACTGCGAGGGGTCCTTACGCAGGAGCGGTAGGCTACTTCTCTGCGAATGGAAGCTCTGATTTTGCGATAACAATCAGGACCCTATCCGCCCAAGACGGGTACTGCTACCTCCAGTCCGGAGCCGGGATAGTTGCGGATTCGGTCCCTGACCGGGAGTGGATCGAGTCGGAGAGGAAGACGGCTGCATTGTTTACGGCTATGGATCAAGCCCAGGAGGAAGACCGCTGAAGGTTCTGATCCTCGACAACTACGACAGCTTCGTCTACAACCTAGCCCAGTACGTGGGTGAGATTGCAGACAAGGTTGTCGTGAAACGGAACGATGGGGTTGATGTCGCAGGCGTCAAGGAACTCTCACCTGACAGGATCATAATCTCCCCCGGCCCTGGCACTCCCAGCAATAGCCGGTACTTTGGGACGTGCACGACTATCATCCGAGAAGTGAGTAGCGAAACCCCGACTCTGGGCGTCTGCTTGGGACATCAAGGGATTGTTCACGCGTTCGGTGGCGGGATAATTCGAGCGAGAAGACTTCGCCACGGCAAGACCAGCCCAATTAGACACGATGGAAAAGGGGTCCTTCGTGGAGTGAAGAGTCCTTTCGAGGCTACGAGATATCATTCGCTTGTCGCGGAAAGAAAGAGCCTACCGAAAAGCCTCGAAGTGACCGCGCAGTCTGTCGATGACAATGAGATAATGGGCGTCCGCCACAAAGAGTTCCCCATTGAAGGCGTTCAGTTCCACCCCGAGTCTATCCTTACTCTGCCGGGGCATCGGATCATCGAGAACTTCCTGGAGGACTGAACAGGATGATCAAGGAATGCATCCCGCTTCTCCTCGAGAACCACGAGTTGACGTCCGACCAGGCGAAGGCTACAATGAAGGAAATCATGTCTGGAGAGGCGACGTCTTCGCAGGTCGCAGCCTTTCTGATAGGATTGAAGAAGAAGCGGGAAACAGCTGACGAAGTCACTGCCCTAGCGCAGGTAATGAGGGAATTCAGCAGTAGAATCCACCCGAAAATAAACAGCTACCTATTGGATACTTGCGGGACCGGCGGGGATAGAACGAAAACGTTCAACGTAAGCACCACCGCGGCTTTCGTAATCGCGGCAGCCGGTGTTCCGGTGGCAAAACATGGCAATCGATCGTTCACAAGCAAGTGCGGAAGCGCGGACGTTCTCGAACAATTGGGTCTGAACCTGAACATGGAAGCAGAGTTGGTCGAGCGAGCGATCGAAGAGATCGGAATCGGGTTCATGTTCGCACCCAACTTCCATCCGGCGATGAAAAACGTAGCCTCGGTGAGACGCGAGATAGGAGTACGCACAGTATTCAACATCCTCGGCCCCCTAACGAACCCAGCAGGCGCAAACGCTCAGCTGATCGGAGTCTACGACAGTGAGCTTCTAGAGCCTATGTGCCTCGCAGCCCACAACTTGGGAGCGAAATCCGTGATGACTGTCTATGGGCTCGACGGAGTCGATGAGATCTCCATGACGGGTAAAACAATCATTGTAAGGCGTCAACACGGAAGAATATTCCGAGACGAGGTGGAGCCCGAAGATTTGGGCTTCAAGAGAAGCGCAGCTGAGGAGGTTGCGGGCTCGGACCCGGAGGAGAACGCACGCCTTACAGCAAAGATCCTATCCGGACATCTCGGACATAATGACCCCCGCGTCCAAATGGTTTTGGCGAACGCGGCGGCAGGGCTGGTCCTTTGTGAAAGAGCCGAGAGCTTCAGAGAGGGAGTCGAGATAGCTTCCAAAGTCGTGAGTGATGGAAAGCCGTTCCAAACACTGTATCAGCTTGTAGAGTTCTCGGGTGGAGACACTCACCGGCTCAAGAATCTGGCTTGACGTTCTTGGTTGACCACTTGCCCGAGCTCGCTGCAAAGGCCAGAGCTAGAGTCAAACGAGGCTACTACGACAACGGTGGAACCGCGAACGCGTCGCACAGAGGCTTGGTCAAAGCAATCCAAGAAAGCAAAAAGACGCCGGTCATCACGGAGATCAAATACGCCTCCCCATCAGCTGGAAAGATCAGAGAATCTGAAAACCCACTCCTGATTGCAAAAGCAATGCTGAATGGCGGAGCATGTGCGCTCTCGGTCCTTACGGACCCCGAAAACTTTGATGGCAATTTAGACACTCTGGTTACGATCAGTAAGGAAGTACAAGTGCCGACGATAATGAAAGACATCGTAGTGTCGCCGAAGCAACTCCAGGCTGGACGGAGGGCAGGAGCCAGTGCAGTGGTCTTCATTTCCGAAATCTTCAGCAGGAAATTGTCCAATATTGGGCTTGATAGTATGATTCTTGAAGCTAATCGGCTTGGACTGGAGGTCTTAGTGGAGGCGAACAGCGCTAGCGAGTTTGAGAGCCTTCGGAGATTCAGGCCTGACCTCTACGGTATCAACAACCGTAATCTGTCTACTTTCCAGTTGGACCTCTCGACTACCGAGAAGATCCTTGCAGAGAATGTTGATGTTGATAGGCCGATTGTTTCTGAAAGCGGGATAGAATCCCCGCGGGACATTATACGGCTCAAGGCCGCGGGCGCGGAGGCTTTTCTTGTTGGAACTTCGATAATGAGATCGTTTGACATAGAGGGCAAGGTCAGGGAGCTGGTTAACTCTTGAAGAAACACGCAGAATCTAGAACAGGTTCGAAACCAGGCAAGTTCGGAAAATACGGCGGGCAGTATGTCCCTGAGACCTTGATGGAGCCACTCAGGGCACTTGAGGAGGCATACAACAAGTTCTCCCACGACCCCTCCTTCAAGAAAGAGTTGGCGGGCTGGCTTGATACCTTCGCCGGCAGACCTACGCCACTGTACCTTGCTGCCAATCTGACTCGCCACGTTGGAGGGGCCAGAATCTACCTGAAGAGAGAGGATCTCTTGCATGGTGGCGCGCACAAGATCAACAATACTCTCGGCCAAGCTCTCCTTGCTAAGAAAATGGGGAAGCGGAGGATCATTGCTGAAACAGGGGCGGGACAGCATGGGGTTGCTACTGCTATGGCTTGTGCAGCTCTAGGGTTGGGGGCTGAGGTCTACATGGGAAGTGAGGACATGGACCGACAGAAATTGAACGTGTACAGGATGAAGATGCTCGGCGCCAAGGTGCATCCAGTTGAGTCCGGGTCCAGGACCTTGAAGGATGCGATCAATGAAGCGTTGAGGGACTGGGTTACAAACGTTCAGGAGACGTACTATCTTCTGGGATCGGTTGTGGGCCCACATCCTTACCCGACGATGGTCCGGGACTTTCAGAGCGTGATCGGGAAGGAGGCGCGGAAGCAGATCCTACAAGCAGACGGTAAACTCCCTAAGGCTGTTGTTGCGTGCGTCGGTGGGGGAAGCAATTCGATCGGAATCTTCCATTCGTTTTTGCACGACCTGGATGTCAACCTTTACGGAGTCGAGGCTGGCGGGGAAAGTTTGTCGCCGGGACAAAACGCGGCACCGTTGGTTGCCGGACGCGAAGGGGTCCTGCATGGCATGATGACCTATGTTCTGCAGGACGAAGCGGGACAAGTGCAGACGACCCGGAGTATTTCAGCCGGGCTTGACTATCCCGGGGTTGGGCCGGAACACGCCTTCTTGATGAACGAGGGGCGAGCCAAGTATGTTACCGTGTCCGATGAGGAAGCTTTGGACGCCTTCAAGACTCTCTCCCAACTGGAGGGGATCATGCCGGCTCTAGAATCGGCCCACGCTATCAGTTACGCGATGAAGCTGGCGAAGAGCCTCGCGACAAAGGATTCGATCCTCGTCAACCTTTCAGGCAGAGGCGACAAGGATGTGGAGATAATTGCCAAGCACATTGCCCAATGACGACAGGATAGAGGCGAAGTTCCGAGAACTTCATAGCCACCGAGAGGGAGCGTTGATCACTTACCTGACAGGCGGCGACCCGGACCCGAAAGCATTCTTGGCTAATTCTACGGCCTTGATAGAAGGTGGAGCGGACATTGTTGAAGTCGGAATTCCATTCTCAGATCCAATAGCCGACGGACCAGTGATCCAGGCTTCTAGCATGCGGGCCTTATCCCAAGGAGCCACGCCTAAAGGAATCCTGGGTTTGATCCGAGAACTCTCATCGCAGTCTCCTGTCCCGTTTGTCGTTCTGAGTTACTACAACCCTATTCTTGCGATGGGCTTGGACCGCTTCCTAACTAAAGCCCGTGAAAGTGGTGTTGATGGGATCGTCGTCCCGGATTTGCCTGTTGAAGAGAGCGACGAATTCAGAAACGTTGCCCTGAAACACAATATCGATAACATCTACCTAGCAGCACCAAACACTTCTCGGACTAGATTGCGAACCGTTCTCGACAAGTCGAAGGGTTTCCTCTATCTCGTGTCACTCTATGGTGTTACGGGTCCTCGGGACTCGCTCAGCCCACAAGCGCTCGAAGCGGTCAAGACTGTTAAGTCCTTGGCGAGAGGAAAGATCCCGATTTCCGCTGGATTTGGTATCTCGCAACCGGAACACGTTTCCGCCGTCATCCAGTCCGGAGCTGACGGGGCAATTGTGGGAAGCGCTTTGGTCAGAATCATTGGAAACCATCTCGATGATCCGAGTGAGGTGGAGACTCAGCTGAAGAAGACCGTTCAATCTTTTAAGGAAGCCACGCGTCTAAGGTCCGATTAGAGCAAACGAAAATCTTCCTTTACAGTCGTGAGGACGATGTGGGTGTTCGTTCGTTCCACGAAGGGCATGGCTAGAAGAGCTTTAGTGAACTTGCTCAGGTCGTCTCGGCTCTTGAATTTCGCGATAACCATCGCATCGGTGAGTCCTGTAACATCGTATACTGCTAGCACCTGAGGCATCTTGGCGACCTCCTTCTCCAGCTCGAGCAGCTTGCCTTTGGCGACGCTCACCTCTGTGATGGCGGTGAGCTGGAAGCCGATCTTGTCATGGTCGAACATGGCCGAGTAGCCGCGTATGATTCCCGCCTTCTCCAGTTTTGCGGTTCTCGATTGGACTGTGGTTGTGGAGACGCCTAGCTTGTGCGCTAGCTCTCTGTAGGAGAGGCGAGCGTCAATGAGATACCAGTGAAGAATCTTCTTATCGAGATCGTCAAGGGCAATATCTTCGACCTTCAACTCGTCTTTCGTGCCTGTCATGCTTTGACCTGTTCCAAACGGGTCCTAAGCAGCTCAGTGACCTGTCGAGGGTCGGCTCGTCCCCTCACCTCGCCCATTACTAGGTTCATCATTCTTCCGAGAGCTTTGGCACCGTTATCTTGAACCAGGGTTTGATTCGATTCAACAACTTTGCTGATGATATTCTCTAGGTCCGACTTGGTCAGCATTCGGAGGTTTAGCATTTCCACCGCTTCTTCGGCGGCTCCATCTGGATGGAATGCAAGCCATCTGAGAACGTCCAGAACAGACTCTTTCGCGGTTTCACCCTTGGAAACTAGGTCGAACGCTTGTTTGAGCTGGTCTTCCCGCACGTTTTCCACGGGCACTTGTTCCCTTTGCAGGCTTCTCAGAGATTCCGTAAGGATTGTTGCGACGAAGCTGGGTGCGACGCTTTTTGCTCCCGCGACAATTTCCTCGAAAGCGGGAAGATAATCGGAATCCACGAGCTGAGTGGCTAGCTTGGGGCTGAGACTATGCTTTGTCTCCAGCTCTTTCGCTAGCTCTTCCGGCATTCGGGGAAGGTTCTCCCAAAGTCGTTCAAGTCGGCCCTCGCCGATTTGAACCGGTGGGACATCAGTCTCTGGATACATTCTCGCAGCTCCAGGCCTTGGGCGCAGATAGACAGTGGTCCCGTCAGGGTTTGCCGCCCGTGTTTCTTCTGGAATTCGTTCCGCGGCCTCCCGAGCACGTTCTACAACTGCCCTCAATCCGTCTTTCGCATTGTCGAGATTGTCCGCTACAATAACGAACCCATCAAGTTCTCCACATCCGAGGCTCTTCGCGACCTCTTCTACATGACTCGAATCAATTCCATAAGCAGGAAGCTCGTCTGAATGAAAAATTCCCCCGACCCTACCCCAGAAGACGGCGCGCTTGGCCATCTCTGTTCCGAGCCGAATGTTGGGGATGAGTTCGCGTTTGAGGAGTCCCTTGAAACTGGAAAGTTTGACTGCCAGCGCGACTCCTCCTTGATTGAGAGTGGATTGGACGATCTTCGATTCGGAACCTGAGAGAATACTCGTGACGTCAACGAATTCATCTTTGATATCCGAAGCCTTGACGTTCCTCTGCCGGAGTTCATCTCTGACCTCGAGAAGCCCGAGCTGTCTCTGAACCTCGTAGCCTACAGCCTTAGAAACGAGTTCGAGCTCCTGAACCCCCTTGACCTCGACGAGGGCGCCATCCTTAATCGATACGTTAAGGTCCTGTCGAATACTTCCTAGACCTCGCTTTACCTTCTTGGTTGCCCGGAGAATGCCGCCAATGGCGAATGCAACTTTTCCGGCTTGTTCTGGGTCGTGGATTATTGGTCCAGTTGAGACTTCTATCAGTGGAACTCCGAGCCGATCGAGGCGGAAGACTGCTGAGGTCTTCGTGTCGCCTGTTTTTCGCCCCGCATCTTCTTCGAGCGTTACTTGTTCTATTGGTACTTCTACTCCGTCTACTGTTATGGACCCGTTGAGTGCGATGACAGCTGTTCGCTGGAATCCGGTTGTGTTGGACCCGTCAATAACGACCTTTCGCATAACGTGAATCTCATCCATCGGCTTTGCGTGTAGAAGCATACTCATGGTAAGGGCGACATCCAATGCTTCCGGGTTCAAGAGGTGGGGAGGTTCCTCGTCCAGTTCCACGAGGCAGGTGGTTTCCGGGTCCGCCTCGTAAGTGATGGTCTTGCCCTTGTGGAACTCGAAGAGGGCGGCGGGGTCAATTTGGCCTAGCTCACTTTGTGTAGGCCGAAGTCTCCTTTCGAAGGTGACTGTGGGTGGCTTTATTGATAGAAGGGTTGGACAGTCGCAGAAGAGCTTGTGCTCAGTGTCGAGTTGTCGGTGTATCTCGACGCCGACCTTGAGGCCTACGGCTCGATAATCTATAGACGACTAGGAAGCCTCCACCAATGTCCTCGAAGTCATTTCGCCTGCAATCGACCGAAGCATCATTTCTCGAATCTTACTGGCCGATTTGGTCTGGGCTACAACCCACATCAGCTTGACAATTGCCGTTTCAGCGATCATGTCTTCGAGAGGAGTGACTCCGAGATTGAGTAGGTCGCGCCCGGTGTTGTAGACGTTCATGTCTACTCGTCCCCATATAGTCTGGGAGGTCATGAAGAAGGGGATCTCCCGCTTCAACGCTTTCTTCACCGAATCGAACAACTGTCTAGAAACATGACCTAACCCTGTTCCCTCGAGGACTATTCCGCGGGCTCCTGCAGAAACCGCTGAGTCAATCATGGAAGTGTTGAACCCGGGGTAGAATTTGATCAAGTATGCATGTTGGTCAAAACGAGATCTCAAGGCCAGCTTCCGGGACTTGTCTCTCTTTGGAACTCCATTCGTCAGTTCGATCTGGCCGGTTTTCAAATCGTAGCTCGCCAGCGGATTGGCGTTTATCGATTTGAAGGCGTCTCGACGACTGGTGTGACATTTTCGAACCCTGGTGCCTCGATGAGCAAGGATGATGTGATCGGAGAGGTCTTGGTGCATGGCAACTCCGACAAGGGCCATGTCGGCTCTCGCGGCCAGAGCGACTGCTCCTGTGAGGTTGGAGGCTGCGTCCGAGCTGGGACGGTCAGAAGAACGCTGGGCTCCGACAAGCAGGACTGGGATAGGCAGGCCTGAGAGAGCGAAACTCAAGGCCGCAGCGGTATAGTGCAAAGTGTCTGTCCCATGACTTATGACAACTCCTTCTGCACCGTCCGCTATTCGCTTCGCGACTTCTTCGGCCATGCCCTTCCAATGCATTGGGCCAATGTTCTCACTGTACTCGCTGAAGAGTATGTGGGCGTCTACCTCGGCGATAGACGAGAGTTCGGGAACTACGCTTGCGAGGTCGGCCGCGGTGAGCGCTGGCTGCACAGCCCCAGTGCGATAATCAACCCTACTCGCGATGGTCCCACCAGTGCTTATGATAGCAACCCTGGGTAGTCCAACACGAATCGGCGGTGAAGAAGGCTTGGTGAAATGCGGTTTCTCACCCTCGCCGATGACCTCCAGCTTCTCTGTTCTCTCCAGTGAGATGCCAATGTTGTAGCCGTTTCTCATCTTCAAGACGATGTGTCTGGGATCAGAATATTCCGACCTGGGGATGAGGATCCCTTCGAACACCTCCCCTGATTTCGAGGTTAGCCGAATGACGCTCCCGACTTTCGCACCAGACTTTCTTAGGCGGCGAAGAATCTCCCCGTGATATCCTTCTAGCGCTGAGACAGACATACCTACAGACCTATTTGGTATTGGCCGGGTGTCCTTTGCCTTAGGTTAAGGATATTTCTGGATGAGGTTTCCGGTCTTTTTGTTGACCAGTTTCACGGCCTGAATTCAGATCAGGCCTTTGTCTTTCGCATACTTTGCCTGCAGAACAACTTGTTCGGCTTCTTCCGCTTGACTCTTTCCAAGTAGTCCTAGACTCAAACAGTCAGCAGGAAGGCCTTCGCCGTCTTGTGGGGTCCCGCCTAGAAACGAACTCCCCAAACGGTTTTTGTAATGATAAACGTTGAGGGATGCAACTCCCAGAAAGCCTGTCTTTGTTATGATTGCCGTGCGAACGTCCTCAAGTGGGACAGACCCTCGGACCCGATCCGCTCGTCGAACCAGAATCCTCCGATCAGTTATGTGATATCTAGAGCCTCGAAATGCAAAGAATAATGGACCTAGGATTACAATACTGGACTCGAGTACTAACCCAAACGACATTGCGAGAAGAACCTCACCTAATACTGCGAAGTAAACAATGCACCCAAGAGCAAATAGCCCCAAAAAAGCGACAGCAAATAGTCTCCGGGAAAATCTTGCTCTTCCACTCCATAGAATCTCTTCGTCCGATTGACGCCGACGCCGAGGTTCAAAGATCCCGGGCGTTTCGAACTCCTGCACTAGTCGGACCTACAAACATCAGGGTTCAAACACTCGTTCCACTCTTTCACCAATAGACTGACCTCGAATTTGTTTCCTAGGCTAGGCTTTTCGACACGTAGGGTCCGTCGTTTGTATAGCCGAACCGCGAGTAATACCTTTTGGTGCCTAGGGCACTTATGACGAGCAGTTTTTGACAGTCGTGCTCTTCTGTCGCGATTCGTTCTGCTTCTGTGAGAAGCTTGGACCCGTAGCCCTTGTGCTGGAACGCCCCCGCAAGCCTTTCGCCCACCGGAACTGTCTGCCCGAAAACGTGCAGTTCCCTGATAATCGCGACATCCTGTCCCGCTATCTCGGGTCTGTGAGCCTTTTCAGTTGGTATTCGAAGTCGAACGTACCCAACGAGTATGTCATTTTTGAGATCCTCGAAAGATAGGAAAATGTCAGTTCCCCCGGAACCTTCATAGTCGACCCTTTGAAGTCGGATTTGTTCCAAGTCGGGACTTTCTCCACTATTGAGGAAGTGGATGCCGACTTCTCTGCATCTGATGCATTCACATTTCATGTCACGACGCGTCAGCTCTTGCTGGACGAGCTGTCGGAGATTCCCGTGCTTCACGCCGTCAGCGATCCCATCCACCGGTATCTCTCTCTGGATCCTCATGATCCTAATCCAGCGTGGGACGAACTGTTTGATCTCTGCGATGAGACAGGCTGATTCCTCGGTGGAGTAGGGCTTGCACTCTCCTCTCCTCCATTCTTCGTAGAGCTGTGTTCCAGGCGTGACCAGACATGGATAGATCTTCAGCATGTCAGGCTTGAAGTCGGGGTCTTCGAAGATTTTCCGGAACGCGTCTAAATCCCGCGAAGCGTCGCAGCCTGGGAGTCCTAGCATCATGTGATACCCGACCTTGATTCCTGAATCCTTTAGGGTCTGTGTTGCCTGAACAACATCGGCGACAGTATGGTCTCTATGAATTCTCTCATAGACATCGTCGTACAAGGTCTGGACCCCTATCTCGACGCGTGTTACCCCCATCGAAAGCATGTGATCCACATGGCCCTTCCGTGCCCAGTCGGGCCTGGTTTCGACGGTAATCCCGACGTTCTTGACATTTGCTGATTCAGCGAGATTCTTCGCTTCTTCCAGGGAAGGTGAGTCGACGCCATTCAACGCATCGAGGCATCGTTTGACGAAGTCTTCCTGGTAGGTTCTTGGTAGGAATGGAAATGTACCGCCGACAAGGATCAGCTCTACTTTGTCGACCGGGTGTCCCATTGCCCGAAGCTGAGCGACCCTGCTCTGAACCTGGAGGAAGGGGTCGTATTCATTCTCCAGAGCTCGCATGACAGCTGGCTCCTGTCCAGTGTAAGCTCTCGGGACTCCGACCTCCGGCCCACCCGGACAGTATGTGCACTTTCCGTGGGGACAAGCGTATGGCTTGGGCATTACAGCGACAGTAGTTACTCCGCTAGCGCTACGAACCTGTTTACCGATAAGGAGAGGCCTGAGCCGGATGAATTCCGAACCAGGGAGCCGCTGAAGAAGATCGGAGTTAGGGGGAACAGTAGGTGACCTGTGTAGCCTGCAGACTTCGATCTTGATTCGGTTGATGTCCTCGCGGGAGGGACGGTCAAGACTGAGCAGACGCTCTACAATTTCGGTAGAGACTTGTTCGGTTGTCTGGCTCAATGCACTCATTCCCACTCGTGTTTGCTATCTCAGGGAACTCCGGTTTCGAGCGGGCCAGTTATGGGTTTTCCATATACTCGCCCCTTCCATGAGAAGCCTAGACCTAGTGCTCCTCTGACAGTCGAGTCGATGCCTATTCCCATGTAGACCATGATGGCGAAGGGTAGTAAAAGCGCGTAGAGTGGGTTTACCCGGATCGATCGGTCGAGGATGATGAGCCCAAGCCACAGGAACGCGGCCATGAAAACACCCGTGAGAAGGTAGATGTTCAGGGGCATGCCTGGTGCAAGGTAGATGCCGTATCCAAGCACGATGAACGGTAGAACGAGAATTGTGAAAAGGAGTACGAGTCGGTAAACGGCCCGAAAAAGTGGATGGTTTCCTGAGACGGAGTAGAAGTTCTTCCTCCATCCCCTCCAGATCTCCGGGAGACTAGAGTACATTCGAACACCCAGCGACCCAGAGGCCGTGACCATTCTGAGCCTAAGGCTCTGGGCTTTGATCAATCTGCCAAGGGAATAATCCTCAGTTATCTTGTCCCGGACCGCATAGTGTCCGCCTACTTTGTCGTAGGCCTCACGTCGGAAGAGCATGTATTGGCCATTTCCAAGGGCCCAACGTGGTTTGCTGTCATCATTGACCCATTTGCCGCCGACGAACATCATAATCAACCAGAAAATAGGAGGCTGGAGAAGTTTCTCCCAGAAAGTTCGAAGAATCGCGGCGGGGGCGAGGGTAGCGAGGTCCGCTTTGGTGTCTTGCAGAAAGTTCACGGTTTTTGTTAGACTGTCGCGCGAATGGACAGAGTCGCCGTCCGTGAAAAGGAGTAGATCGCCAGTGGCTTGCTTGTAGCCTAGGTGGCAGGCCCAGTTCTTTCCCACCCAGCCCTGAGGAAGAGGCTCTTCCTCGACGAGTTTGATCTTACCATCAAAGCTCTTGAGAATGTTCTGGGTTCCGTCCGTCGAATTGCCATCTACAACGATGACCTCTTTCGCGGGATAATCCAAGCCAATCAGTGAGGACACGCATTCGGATACTGTATTTGCCTGATTTCGAACCGGAAGAATAATCGAAACCATAGAACTGTTCGACGGGGCCATGGTATTTTCGGGTAAGGCTGGGAAGTCCATTAGGATAAGATACTCGTATCCGGCCAGAAGGAACACTAGGGTCGATTGAACGATGAGTAGAGTATCAATTAACAGAGACAATGCCAGGTCCCGAAGCTAGTTGGCCGAGGCTTGGGAGGAAGCGTTCTAGATAAGAGCTTGACAGTTCAACCGCTATTGGGCTAGTCTCTCCACCAGCCCATCATCCCTCTGCGACCGGCCCAAGTGACCCACATAATTGCCAGCGCCGCAAATGCGATTATCATGGCGACCAGGATTACTACGATTTTCTGAAACCAGTCGTAGTTGGTGTAGAAGCCAACAACGATCAGAGAACCGGCCAAGAAAGCCGCTAGCGTGATTATTGACAAAACTACACGTACCATGAGTCCGCGTTGCATCTGAGTGGCTTTTTCCATCTGATATCGGCAAGAGCTACTGTTGACTGCCGCTAATAAGGTAAACACGCAAGTAAGGCTTGGGTCCGATTCTTCGGTCATAAGCGGACCGAACTGTCTGGCGAGCGTTTAGGTTCGGATATAGTTCTGACCTGGTTTTCTGCCGAGGACGAACCTCTTCTCAGAATTCCGCCGGACCCTCTCTCTTGGCGAGAGGCCTGGCTTATCCAATGCTTGAATCTTAGGGGTCTGCTGCCTGACCTTGCCCGCTCAGACCCGAAGGGACTTTGTGTCGACTTCGATTGGTCAACGAGCCGTGTGTTGGCGTACTTACAACCCTCCCTCTCTCATCTAACTCGAAAAGTCGAGATCATGTTATTTAACGCTTCGTTCTTTCTAGCGATTCCGAACCCAATCATTCTCTGATAATCCAAGAGGTTTCTCCGACCGAATATGGCGATGCTATCTTCGTAGACGCTGTGTCGGAGTCCAATTTTGCCAAGGAGAGTGGAGACCTGCCGTAGACCTTCCGGGTTAACCGAGGTGACGGTGACTTGTCTTGAAGATCTTTTGGCTTGGTATTTTACAGAACCGTCTGCATCGAAGAAGCCCCTCAGGCCGTATCCCACGTCGGTCCGAGACGCTTCGTCGGATGTCAAGTGCCCGAGAGCTTCTTTTCGTAGACCCCAGGATCGGGTTCCGAAAGAGGCGTAACTGTGCAGATCATTCCAGATGTCGAGAGAGGAAATCGAGGCTTGGATATTGTTGATTCCAACTGTTCTGAGAGCCGGTCGGACTGAGTATTCTTGTTCGAATTCGGAGATCCAGTTCTCCGCGAAGTCTCGGTCCTTTCCAGCAGCGATTCCAATTATGTGAGTTCTTTGTTTCGTCTGGCTCGTGGGTCGAAGACCGTCACCAAACATCGCGAAAATGATGTAGAGCTTGGAGCGGTTGAGCCGAAGCCTGATCTTAGGAGATCTCCCATGAAGGTCCATGAACATTTGCTGCGACTTCCCGCGAATTGGGACCCTGTGAGAAAGGAGTACTTGCCTAAGCTTGCGCCATTCGATATGAAACTTCTCTGCGATCAGAGATTGGCTCGAACCATTAAGATACTCTCGGACTAAGTCTTTCTCGAAGACTATGCCCGGTTTGCCTTCCCAACGTTTCGAGGGAGAAGTCCAACGGGGACCGAGTAAATCTTGACGATGGGAGCGAACTGCCTCTAGGGTTCTACCAAAAAGGGCGGACAGTTCTCGATCAGTCATCGAGCGCCATAACTTCCTAAGAACGGAGATTTCGGACTGAGTCCAAACTCGCAATTTCTAGGCTTGGAATAGCGAGCAGAGAGCAAAGCGAAGAGAGACGACCGAAACTACTTGTGGCATTTCTTCTGCACATCGACAGCGAGTGGTCTCGATGACGAATTCTAGACATCAATGTTTCGCATGTTAAGGGAACTCAGTGCCCTGTCCCTAGAGGGACTCTCTTGCCTGAGAGGTCTCGTCGGGTTTTTCCGAACTCTGGCATCCCGCTGAGTTCTCTTTCCGAGAATACTGGTCCGTCATGGCAGACAAGGTATGGGCCGATTACGCAGGCGGCGCATATTCCGATTCCGCACTTGAACACTCGTTCAAGACTGACCTGGATGTGGCATCTCTTCTGCATCGCCAGGTCGTAAACTAGTTTCATCATGGGTTCGGGTCCGCAGGTGTAGATTGCATCGAAGGTTCCTTCCTTCAATACGTGCTCGACGACCTTCGGGACCTGATTCTTTTCCCCGTATGTTCCATCGTCGGTGGCGAAGACGAGCTTGAAGTGGTGGTCCTTGCTCTCACTGAGCAGCCAGTCCTTGAACAAGAGCTCGCTCGAGGTCCTCGCACCAGTGATCAATGTGACATCTCGTCCTCTCAGATGGACTAGGAAAGAGATGAGCGGCACAAGTCCTGTTCCTCCACCGACAACCAGTAGTTTGTGGTGGTGTCCCACGCTGAAGGGGTGGCCGTACGGACCTCGGACCCAGAACTTGTCCCCGACTTTCTTCTCCCAAAGCGCAGTGCTAACTGGCCCACCCTTCTTGATCACGACACCCGCCTCTGTTCTCCCGTGAAATGCTAGCACGCTCATCGGAACCTCATCCACACCCGGCACCCAAACCATAGCAAACTGGCCAGGCTTGGCGTTGTGGAGGGTAGAGTCGCTGAACCAGAAAGAACGGATTGAAGGCGTCTCTTCGACGATACGGTCGAGCCGGACGACTCTAGGGGTGTGAAGCTGTTGGGTTACGGACTCCAATTCTGGGGGTTGTGCGGAGCGAGACGTACTAATGACTTACGAGAGGAGGAGCTTTGTCCGATCCGCTGACCTCGTCTTTGTTGGAATTAGACAAGACGAGATGTTGCGACGTAGACTGGCCGTTCTCGTAGTCTGTCGACCAGTTTCATCATTTCATCGTAGTGGTGTTGTATGATTCCGGCTCCTTGGGGGCCCATCATCTTCTCAGCGTTGGTCCGGCACTGGTTCATGGCCGTCAAGATTCCCTGTTTGGTCGGGTCTGTGTAGCTGGCGCCGCAGTTGACGAAGACTGATTCTACGAACTGTTTCACTTGCTGTTTGAGCTGTTCGTCGGTAACTGGTTGGTTGAGCAGGGTGGCGAACTCTCTATTGGCGCTTTCGAAACAGCTGAGCAACTCGTCCCTAACGAATTCGGGGGTGATTCTATCGCTTGGAATGTCTGGGGCCTTGTAGGTCTGGGTCATAACGCACGTTTATGACATACGTTATATAAAGCCATATCCCCAATGGGTAAGATAAGGAATGCAAAAGTCCACGGCCAAGCCCCAAGTTGACGAAGCACTTCTCAGGCGATTCCAGAGCCAGATAAAGAACAAAGTCCCCCACCTTATCGAGAGAGACGGAAGCAGGGCTTTCGTCAATCCAACGCCCTTGGAGGATCTGACGGCTCCCCTCATCGAGTGCGCTCGTGTCGAATATGGCCTCGAAATTTCCGCAAAGAACATCCGGGTCTTCGGAAAGTTCGACTCGAAGATCATAGGTGGCTCGGTCAAAGTTCGCCCAGCTGTTGAAATAATCGAGGATGCGATTGCTTCCGGCAGACTAAGGACTGGTCAAACAGTCTTCGAGGCAACCTCCGGCAATTTCGGTATCGCCCTCGGAATGCTGGAAAAGATCGGCATCAATGTCATTTTCCTAGTTTCAAGGAAGCTCCAGAGCGGGGTCCTAGATGAACTGAACAGGAACTCAGTCAAGACGGTGGACCTGGACATCGACATTTGCCCAGCACCAGGATTGGCTCTTGATCAGAACTTAGTTATTGCCAAGGCAACAGCGAGTAATGTCCGGGAACAGCTAGCGGATCTCGGGCTGGACGCAGCGCAGTTCAACAAGTCGCGAGCCGAGATCGAAGGTCTCCTCGCGAGACAAGACGTGATCAACCTGGCAAAGGTGCTGGCCAAGGTTTACGGAGGCTTCTGCCCCGAACAATATGATAACGAGCTGAACGTCAAGTCACACGAGAGGGTAACAGCGCCGGAGATAGACCAGCAGCTAGGAGACATTGGTCTCTCACTAGCTGACTTCAAAATAATCTCCGCGTTTGGAACCGGAGGCACGTCAGCCGGCATTAGCAAATACCTCCAGACAAAACATAGCAAGAAATCCGTCCACCTAATTTTCCCGCTGAACAACCAAGACGTTGCAGGAATACGGACCAAGGACAAAGCCTTGGGCCTCAGATTCTATGATCCAGCCCTATACGCGGGACAGCACGAAGTGGACTTCGAGCCAGCCAGGCGAGTCCTCCGCTTCTTCGTCGGAAGAGGCTACGACATTGGCGAGAGCAGTGCGCTAGCGCTCTACGCTTGTTTACAGATGCTCAACTATGGCGTCGGAGACAAGTTTGTCGTAATGCTCGCCGACGGTATCGACAAGTACCGGAGCACTCTCGGAACAATCGCTCAGGCGCCCCCTCCTCTCGAAGTAACTCTTCCACAGGCCAGCTCTAGCGTAGCCGATTATGGCGAGGTTCTATGGACCCATGGCATGTTCGTCCCGAAGGAGGATGGCATCAAACTCGTCGCCTCGTCCCTTGGATGCGATGAGAGCAAGATCAAAGTCGCAAGAGCCTCAGACGTCCAAATGTTGATCTCAACTGAGAAGATACCCGATAATATCATGAATGTCCTTCCCAAGGACAATCGAAAAGTCCTGTTAGTGTGTATGGCAGGAGGCACGTCATTGCGTGTTGCGCAGATCTTTGCCGCCAAAGGAATACAGGGTCAGAGTCTCACTGGAGGAATAATGAGCCTCTCCGAGAACAGTAAGAAGCAGCCGTCCGACCTAGTGCAGATGGCCAGAGAGTAGACCACACTGCGGGCCGGCGCACGCCTCAGGGTAGAGTTCAGGCGAGTTCTTGCCAGAAAGAAACGTCGAGCAGGGATGCGGGACTTGTTAGACCGAGTTCCTACGAAAGAGTGGCGCGCCCTTGCTCACACTAAGAGAAGAAGAGTCGCGTCTCGCCCATCGTTCTGACATCCAACTGTTCCACGTCGACCATCAGAGGTAGGTCCTTGACAACATTGCCGAGCAGCAAGCAGCGTCTGGTAGGTATTCCTCTGACGAGGTAACGTATCGTGTCGCTGTCCGCCTTCGCCACCTTGCCAATAGCCTCGATATCGTGCTCGTTTGTGAAGTTGAAGATGAACACATTGTCCGCCTGCCTGTAGATCGCCTCCTGAACAGTGTCCGGCTGGTTCGTGATGAACGTGGTGAACAATCCAATATGCCTCATCCTTGTAACAATATCGTCCCAGTAAGTATCCCGCAAGTACAAGTGCGCTTCCTCCGCGAAAAGAAACGCAGCCTTGAGCCAGTTAGAGGAGAGAATCTTGGTCAGTTCTCCGAGAAAGATCTCGACAAGTATACGTCGGACGATCTGGCTCTGATTCTTCAGATTAACCACAAGGACCCCGCCTCCCTCGATAGTGTGAAGAATTCGCTCTTCCGTCAACGGGTTTGCCTCGTCAAACAATCCCGATTCCATCAAAACCTGGAGTCTGGAAGTCAGAGCTTCGCGGACACTGTCATGGCAACTCCACGACTGCACTGCTTGGATCAAAGTAGGGAGAGTCAGATCTCCCCGAGCCTCAAGATCCTTCCAGATAGTGGTGAAGACTTTGGACGAAGTCGCCGGCAGATCCAGGGCATGACTCAAGACCCCTGCTACCGTTCTCAGCCCGAGTTTGGACATAGAGAAGTTTAGGCCGCTTCTCGGCGCTAGAACTGTCAGCCGCGCAGATGATTGTCGTCCGTCCTTCGATTTGTGAAGGTTGATGTATTCTCCGTTTACGTCCAGAACGATGCATGGCGCACCCCATCCTGCCATGGAGAGGAGGAGTAGTTTCGCAAGGTGAGACTTGCCTGAGCCTTTTCTTCCAGTGATTATGTTCAGACCGCCATCAAGTCCGCTGGCGTCCACGCTTATCGGCTCGCCATCGTTGTGTCCCAACTTGACTGGCATTTTTCCACCATTCATTATCAGCCGGTTGACGGCGTAGGGCCGGATCTTTGATGATGTCCGCGAAGGCAACCAGGACGTGCTGGGTGATAGGCTTCCGTCTTGGGCGATTGTTCCGCGGATCTTGCAGACCGCCAGTCTCGTATCCTTCAACGCGTCCACCTGGCTGGAAATGTTCAATGGGTCCACATCTTCCCCCGCAAGTTCCCCATCAGTCATTACGTCTCTGAGAATATCCTCTAGGACCCCTGGAACGTTGGCGTACTGCAAGTCTATCGCTTGGACGAGGAGTCCTCTCGACTGCGCTGGGTCCTCGATGACAAAATAGTCGCCCTTCTGAACATGCTCGTCAGGGAAGGCTATGAGCTGGACTTCGTCAGCTTCCTTCCGGTAGATTCGCGTCTAGGCCACGTACCTGCTGGTTCCAAAGGGTCCGAACAATGACCGTCGAAGGTTCGGCCGGGCCTGAAGACTAACGTGATGGTTACTGGCAACGAATCGCTGGACTGCGAGGATCTCGTTAGCGGTGAACGTGCTGAAGATGTGGGCGATCCTCAATGTCTCAGGGTAGCCATGGAAGATAACGTCGGTTCCTGCGATTCGGCCAAGCGCAACCAATGCTTGTTGTTCATCGGCATCCCGGTCAATATCGGTGCGGAATAGGAACCCATCCGGTGAAAGTTTCGAGACACAAACTCGTCCGAGGAATCTGATCGGATACGCGGGATACTCGTTCTCGACAACAGATGTTATGTCGATGATGTGGGGGATTTTTTGGGCGTCGAAGAAGCCGAGAATATTCTTTCCGCCAACTGTAAGCTGCGTTGATTTCGAGAGAGCGATAACGATACTGTTGTTGTTGCGGGCTGTGGAAAGGATTCGTTGGACTCTACTGGAAGGATTGTCAGGCGTCCCCGCAGTCAATGAACCGTCGAACAGGACAACCCCGTCTTTGACTGAGAAGGCTAGCTCTTCCTGGACCCAGCGTTCCACATGATTCCTCAGCTTGGTCAGAACCCGTAGGGTCTTGACCGATAGCCCGCCGAAGGCCCGAGAGTCGTCATCTCGGTACTTTTCTTGTTGGCCGTCGGAGTTGGGAATGTGGAACAGCAAGGGTCCCCAGCGTGTGAAAGCGATCCTGTCAGGTTGTCTCCAAACGGCAACGGCTCGAATTGCGAAGATCATTCCAGTTTCGGTTTCGCCTATCTTGACGCTGGATGCGTCGCACGCCGCGATTGGAACCGATTCTCTCAATGGATTGATTGGGCTGCGCTTCAAACCCATTGATATTGATGATGCGCCGATTTCGAGCTGCTCGTCTGAGTCTCCATCGTCCAGTCCCATGTCAACGAGGGACACAGTGCGTGGGTTGAGTGTGGACCCGCGTAGCGATTGCATTGATTTTGTCGAGAGCTGGAGGAGTGCTTCGGGTATTGGATGTTGCAGCTCTTCCGGTATGCTTTTTAATTGTGCTAGCGGTTCAGTTAGTTCCTGGGTGCGGTGGAGCAAGGTTAGATTCCCCCAGTATTGGGCGGGAGATCCCCCTCTCCCGCCTGTCCCCGCACCCTCTCTAGTATCATCCTGGCGCTGTCACCTTTCTTTCAGGCTGGGACACGGCGGCACGAGCTGTTACGCTTCTCGCGATCTCGTGCGACTTGCGGATTCCCTGAATTGATAGCCGATAGTTTCCCTCATTGGTCCGCTCGACGATACCGGTCTTCCCCATCATCGCAAGCGTGTTGCGGACTGTTTTGACAGATTTTCCGATAGCCTTGCTGATATTCTCTGGGCTCATATCGACGCTAGGTCGAGTGCCAACTGCATGGGCAACCCGGGTGGCTAGCAGGACGAGGGCGATCGATTGTTCGGCTGACATTTCCGGTTTCAGAAAGACAGCCTCACCCTCTGGTGTCAGTTTGACTGTCTCGGAGAGATCGTCCACCATCGAAGAGTAGTCGGGAGAGAACGTTAGCTTCGATGCAAGTGAATAGTTAGGCAAGACCTGTGCCGCGAACCGCATAACCTCCTGCACTACAGTCTCCAGGTCACCTTCGACAGTGTGCTTGATGTCTCCCCATTCGATCTGAACCTTGATCTTCGGACGCTCTGTCATCGCTCTCTACCTCTCCGGCAACTGCACAGCTTTCGGCATCAGTGTCTGGATGACCACTCGCTGTCCCATCGTGGTGAGCCTGTAGGAACCCTTTCCGACTCTTTCGATGAGTTGTTCTCTGACTAGTTCGCTGAGCCGGCCTGCTATAGTCCCGGTAACGCGGCCGGTAATCTTTGCCAGTTCGTCCAATGAGATAGAATCGTTCTCTTTCTTTCCCATCAAGTAGAACATGCGTGCTCCGGCGACGTGAAGCATCATAAGCTCCCTATCCTTCAGCGTCGTCGTATCTTTCAAGATCACAAGACCCTCGGGAGAGAAGGCGAGGACCCCTGCACAGTTTTGCAGGAACTCCATGCTGTCAACAGAGAGTACGAGCTTCGAAGCTAGATCAAGCGCCGGGTAGGCTTTCGAGAAGAAGATGACAAGTTCGCGAACAACATTCTCAGGGTTTCCAATGACCTTGGTCTCTGATCCGTTGTGTCTTACGGTCACTTCTATTGTCCCGCTAGGTTGGCTGGACTGAACTGAACTCTGAACTACTTCCAAGTCGGACAATATTACTCAGCCCGAGTCCTCTCCGTTGTAGATATATAACGATTTTCGGTCCCGAAGCAACTTCGACAAGGTGTTACTCTGGAAATCGGGAGTGAAAGTGAAAGTGTTTCGCCGAAGAAATACACTCGGGAAAGCATACAAGGTGTTACTCACAGCCCTCTCAAGAATATGCTAAGAGAATTCTTACAATCGCATCTCCCGCAATAGATTTATGTGCTCGACCATCCACGCCTTGCAAGAATGAACTACAACGAGCTCAAGATCCGCATACTTGGCCTCTTCGAACCAACACAGGAGTTCGACAGTCTCAAAATTCGTAAGCTCTTGGCAGCAGATACGATGCTCAGGTTGACAGACAAGGCTGTCGAGATGGCTCTCCTGCGCTACTGGAGACAGGGACTCTTGAGTCGGACCCGCCGAGCCGGCAGGTTCCAATACGCCCTAACCGAACGCGGTCTTGCTCGAAAGGAGTGGTTGCTCAAGAATGGATGAGCCCCCTTTGGACTCGTGGTCAGAGTCTCTCTAGTCCAGCTTCAGAGTCATGAAGATCTCATCAACATACCCCTCCTGCAACCACCCGGGCATCCTTCCGGATTCTTCAAACCCAGTTTTTCGGTACAGCGCCAACGCGGGGCTGTTTCCCTCGAAAACGCTCAACCAGACCCTACCTAGGTGCAACCTCGTAGCAAGGATCTTCGAAGCCTCCATCAACATCGTCCCAACACCAAGCCCTTGGTAGTCAGCCCTAACATAGATTCCCGTACCCATCGAATGCTGCATGACTTCTGCGGAAGATCCGAAGAGGTCGACAACTCCCACAGGTTCCCTAATGAAATCGTCCTCACACACGATCGGAAAAATCTGCTTTGCATCAACCCTCCTTTGATAATCGCCCGGTGGCCACGGGTATAGACCCTCAAAGACCCCAGAGCCGATTCCGCGAATCACATTCTGGTGAGTTACGAACTTGTCGAGGATCGGCCGATCTTCTGATCTGTAGCCTCTGATTTTGAATTTAGGCGTCTTTGCTTTTTCAACTTCTACTGCCTTGTACATACCGGGCTTGACGTAACTTCTTCGGACACCAAACTTGTATCTCAAACTTAGATCCTTGTAGAGAAGGTGATAGTCAAATCTCCTCCCATCAAGTGAGACGACTCCCGGTAGAGAGGCGCCAACGGTGTAGCCCAACGCTTTCAATGCCTGGAGCCGCTTCTTGTCATATCCGAAAACATTAGTTCGAAGAACCGTCTTCTCGCCCGCAACAGCGGTTTCCTCAACAAGCCTAGTTACCTCTCTTAGCCCTACAATAGAATCGGTTACAACACGGAATCTCGCCGTGGGTACTTGCTTATCTCGCCCTGCATTGTAGGAGAACAGCGCGTCGATGGCCCTTCCCTTCAGCAGAACAAAGCTACTGCCGGTTGCAAAGTATTCTCCAAGTAGACTGTCACCGACGGGAAGAATACGGCCCATCTGCAAACTCTTGTCGTTAAGATAGTCACGGGCTCGAGCCGGATCGTGTTCAAGCGGGACGATTTTCAAAACATCGCAACAGGCATCGTCGGATTCTTAAGACTAGTTTAGACTTGTCCCGAACTTGACCGCTTGCTACCTTCTCGTTTGGCGTGACGGCATTTGTTGAGTCTTCTCTGCCAATCGTAAGGCAGAAAAGACCATGGACCAAACGCAAGGGTCAGCGGCCGTAGTCTAGCCTGGTCTAGGACATAGCTCCTAGAGCGTCCAATGGGCTTCCAACCCAACGACCCGGGAAGCCGTTTAAACGACGGCTCGGGACTTCAAATCCCGGCGGCCGCACCATAGTCCCGGTTAGCGTCCTTTCCCAAGTCATCAAGTTAGCCAAGCTTTCTAACAGGTCTCAGTGCAACAATTAGCCACCATACGATGGCCTGTCCTGCGATGGTCATCGCCGTAAGATCCAATCCGCTTATCGCAAACAACGGGACGAAATATGTTAAGATGGACGCCGAGGGAATGCTCGCTGTCTTTCTCGGAACTTGAGAATTCTTGTTCAGAACCGTCGGCACACTAAAGATCGCAAGCCCCGCACTTCCTATTGAGATCAAAAGATCCACCAAGCTCACTCGTCTGACCTCCAGTCCTTCAGACATTCTTGCGTGTTAGGCGCAGACCATAACAAGAAAGGCAAATCCAAAGTTGTTACAGATCCCTTGCCAACCAAGGTACTGAGGTTATGTTACCGTGGCTGACCCGGTCTGGGTTAAAAAATCCGACCCTTCAGTCCCCTATGAGGTCAAATCATGTTCTACGTTTTCAGACCAATGGTGAGCTGCCCGTCTCGGCCTGAGAAAGCCTGAATGTGCTCCTCCGGCACACCTGCCTCCCGAGCGAACGGCTCAAGGTTGGGTCGTTCAACTCGTACATCTGCGAAACCTGCTTCGCGTGTGAGTTTCATCAATTCTTCATCTTTGTAGAAATGTATCCGAGACGCCATCGGTTCGGGCGCTGCTATTGTTCCACGCATCTCAGGAGATACTGTAAAGAGGACAAGCCGGCCCTCCTTCGCGAGGACACGTCGGATTTCCACTAGCACCGCGTGTGGATCTGGGAGGAAGCCGAAAACGTTGGTCAAGGCCGCGCATGTGAACTTCCCGTTCGGAAACGGCAGCTGATCCGCTTCCGCTTCACGCACCTCCAGCCTTCGCTGTCTAATAGCATCGTGATTGACCTCTTGCGCGAGCTTGACCATTTCCGGGCTGTGGTCAACGGCCGCTGCCCGACATCCGCTTCGCAGCGCCTCTTGTAGAAGAGCGCCTCCTCCGCATCCTACCTCGAGCAAGAAGTCGGAAGGGGTTAGGGAGAGCGCTTTCAAAATGACTTTGAAGTTGGGACGGTGGTAAACGGGATCGCGATATCCAGCACGCGCCTGTGCTCCTGATGGTCGCCGAGCTCGACGGTCGGTTAGCCAGTCTCCGAACCGGGTGGGTCCCATCGCCTGGAATAATGGGGCGGCAACCTCGCCTGCAAACCAACCTGCTAACTCGCCGCGTCTATCGCCCAGAAGACTCCCCCATTCATCATGTTCTATGGTGATGCGCGTCCCATCTGGGACAGATTCAAACCTCAGCCCCATCTTCGTAACCTCGTCAGGCTTCCAGTCGGCCTGGCGCCACTCAAGCAGCACTTCTTTCCAGGCCTCCACGATAGAACACGTCCGACCTCGACTTTTCCTTCCGAAATCCTACCGTCCTTCCGCGGTTCAAGCCGCATGCCGACTCGAGTAAGGGCTTGGGACAACTCCGCAACAAACTCGTCGAAGGCAGCCATCGGTTCCAACGCTAGGTCGATGCTAGCTCGGAATAGCATAGTTCACATTCTCGTACTCATTCGGTGACCATCTGAACAATTAAGGCTCTCGCAGGTCACGGTCATACAGGCCTCAAGGAGCCCCGAAACCATCTCTCCGAAGACAGGCCGACGACTCTTACTTCTCTCTTAGCGTGAATCGGAGCCCCGACCAGTTTTTGTCGATCGAGCAGATCTTGAAATCAACCATCCCGGCGGCCAGCCCTGCTTCGCGCACTAATGGCTGTCCTAAGTCCGTTTGAAGCTTAGAGGCTTGCTTCGGCCAGAGAATCCATAATCCAGCCTTCTTCGAAAATGGCCTCATGTGTTGCAGTCTCTCTTCCAACTCTCGTCGAGACTTTGCAAACCACAGCGTTAGGTCAGACTGGGCTCTCACACCATCTCGCAGCACCACATTTTCCGGTAATTCGCCCATGGTCTCTCGGAACCCCGCGGGTGCGCCAACTAGGGAAACGGTGTATCCCGGTTTGATTCCGAGTTTCTTGGGGAGAGGCGCTCCTTTGTGGCCTTCGAGGCGTGACCGAGCCCGTGGGACGTTTTGAGGAGGTTGCCTCATCAAGCCTTCCAATCTTTCGACGATCCGATCCCAGTTTGTGTAGGTTGCATCGGGTATCTGAGCCTTGACTCTTTCTACTTTCTCAGGCTCCCCCGTCGACGAAGATCAAGGGTATTATTCGGGTTGACTTGTAGGACCTCAGCGCCATCGCCATGTACCATCCTTGAGACGGTAGCAGCCCTCCTCTTCGAATGTGTCATGTCCAGCATTGGACAGGAGTAATTGTCAAGGGGCCGCGTTGTAGACGCTGTGAGGAATTCTGGCCCAGTTCCCGTTATTGGCGTTTGATGTTGGTCACTCTAAGTTTGAACTGCAGAGTCTTGCCCGCCATAGGATGACCCCCTGTTTTTCCGTAAGCCTTCTCCGGAGGAATCACAACTTCCTTCTCTTCATTGATCTTCATTCCGATCAGTGCTTCGTCGAACCCCTGAATCACCTTTCCAGTTCCAAGCGTCACCTGTAGAGGCTTGTAGTCACGGGCAGGATTGTAGAGGCCTGCGGATTTCGCTTCTTTCTCCATGGAAGTGTCGAAGACCTTTCCGCCAGGATATCGTCCGAGATAATGTACGGATACGGTGTCTCCTTTCTGAGCCTTCATCTCAAGGTTGCTCAATGTTGATCGCCGACTTTCTGCTACGGGCTCTGTAAATAGCTAACGGTTGTCTTGTCCCGGGACGTTTCGGACGCTGCCCTAATCGATTCAAACTCCTGTTTCAAGAGACCAAGTACAACCAAGTCATGATACCGGTTGTCGAAGAAGACCGCATCTCGTAGGCGGGCTTCTTCTTTGAAGCCTAGTTTCTTGGCCAGTTGGACGCTGACATTATTCTCGGAGAACGTCCACCATTCTGCTCGGTGCAGGTTCAATTGTCTAAACACCTCGTCGAGGAGGAGTCTAGCAGTTTCTGTTCCGTATCCCTTGTTCCAGGCAGTCTTCTCCCCCAGTGCTAAACCGACATCAGCAGCCGTCATCTTTCGCTGGAACTGGTGAATTCGAATCGTCGCCCAGCCGACTGGCTTGCGTGTGGATTTCTCTTCGATAATGTAGGCTCTCCTTCCCGTGTCTTCTCCCTTCAGCTCCTTCGCGAATTCTGCCTCCAAGGCTTCTTTCGAGATCACGTGGTCTGGGAAGGAGCGGGCCAAACGCATGATCTCTTCGTCGTTCTGCCACTTGTGCATCGCTGTTAGATCTTCACGTTCCAGCGCTCGGAGGACAACCAGCATTCCCGAGAGCAAGACTATCAATCAATATTCTGATTTCGTCAAGTAATAAGATGAGCCTTCTGAGAGGGAGGCTTTGTCGATGAGGGATTCAGCTTAATACGCCGAGGGCATGTTCCAATCGTGTATGATGGCTGAGAGGCAGAAGTACAAGGCAAGGTTCACGAGCAAGCTGCCGAATGGAGACTTTCTCGGGCTCACTGTTTGGCCGGGAAAAAGCGATCCCACCGCTGAGGTCTTGACCATCCAGATCCGGCGCCAGGGTAGCGCTGGCTGGGAAACTGTTCATCGGGTGGCTATCTATCGGACCTCTGATGGCAGATACTCTCTCCTACCCGAGCGGACTCCAGCTTCGCAGCCTGCGAAGAGCGAGCCTGCCGGCAGCGATGAAGCGAGCGAGTCGTTCGAGTAAGGTCCCCGATAGGGCTCCTCAGGGTTATAACGAAGGGTCCGACGCACTGTTGGTACGTCTTGAGTCGTATTGGCTACTAGTGAGATTGTTCTGGAAGAGACACCCTACCTCAACCTGACTACCAAGGGCCGACGGACCGGCTTGTTTCGATCTGTCGAGCTCTGGTTCGCTTTCGAGGATGGGAAGTTGTTCTTTTTGGCTCATGAGGATTCTGATTGGTGGAAGAACGTAGAGAAGACTCCCCGGGTGGAGGTTGAAGTTGGAGAAATACTTTTCCAGGGAAACGGAAGCCTCGCTCAGGAGAAACTCGATCACGTTTTCAGCCTCTTTCGACGGAAGTATGGTGACGATCAGGTGAACCGGTGGTATGGTGGTCAGAGGTCCAACCGAAGAGTTGTCACGGTGGAGCTTGGAAAGGTCTTGGGTAAAACGCCGTCCCAAAAGATGCGGCCTATCGAACTGGCCGCGTGACCCGATAGTCATATAGCGACACAGCTGGTTCGAGAAGCAAGGCGGATTTACAGTGGCTTATGGTTTAGCTGAGGGTTTCAGAAAAACCGCGATTCGGCTGGGCGGTAAGAAGAAGAACCGCGCCGTTATCGTTGCAACTTTTGGAAACCATTTCACCCTTAACGATGCCTTGGAGAAGTTTCGCAAGGAAGGTTTGCGCTTCGAGACCGAGAAGGGCCACATCGTCAAGATTTACCTGGACAAGAATACCGAGGAGAGGGCTGAGATGGTGCGTAAGATCATTCGTGAAGGCTTCGGCTACGTAGAGCCCCTCTAGACTTTTTGATAGTTTAGAAACTCGCCCATTATCAGCCCGGATCTCGAATCTGGGACCTCCGCTTCAACTCTCCCGAGATTCGTTCGGAATTGTCGCCATCTTTCCATTACCATCGCAGCCTGGATTGTGCCTTGAACCGCATGCTTCGCCCATTATCAATGCCAGACAGGAAATGTTCTAGAAAAAATCGGGGGTCTTAGCGACTGTGTCTCGCGTCGCATGAGTGGTCCCTGCGGACCCATGTGAAAGTAAGTATCGGGCTCCAACGACGCACGACCGGTTCGTCCTGCATGTCCAAGTCAGGGTTTTATCATAGCTCAGCCGGCCCGGTTTGCTCCATTCATGTCCCTTCCGAAACCCGGCGATAACGTCAAGGTGATATTGTTGAGCGGCGAAACAATCGAGGGCGTCGTTGAATGGATCGATGGAGGAGGCGCCTGGGTCAAAGGTGCCCAGAAGAGCAGATGGGTGCCCCTGGAAGCTTTCCAGCCTCCACCTCAAGCGGATGATTCTAAAGACGACGAGTAGCTAGTGTTTTCCATTCCTCTGCATGTAGAGATAAGGCTACTTTACGAATACGAGTCCTTTGCTCGAATCTATCTCGAAAGTTTCTGTATCTATCTTGGACGCTGACCCGTTCAGCTTCCTGACATTCAGCTCTCGCCCGTTCGGATCCGAATCATCCTTGTCCAGATCGATAACGCACGACGCGGTATCTTCCAGCCACTTGACTACTTCCTTCGGTGCCTTCGAAAGATCCACTGTCAAGACCAGTGTCACTTTCGAGTCTCTTAGCTTGTCCAAGGTCTCGCTTAATCGCTTGACAAAATCCTTGGACTCGACCTTTGCTATCACCGGATCGATCGAGTCGAAGAGAATCTTCGTCTTCTCGCCGATAAACATGGAACTGTTCTTGATGAGCGCGTCCTGTATCGAATCGAAGTCGAACGCCTTCTCAACGTAGTACGGCTCAAAGCTGAACGAGTCGGACTGGGCCGAAAACCCGTCCACGAGCAAGAACCTATATTGAGACTCAGCCTCTGACGGATCCGCACCCATTTTTTTCATCTGATCCCTAAGCGCAGCAGGCGCTTTATCGTAGGTAACGAACATGCATGGGTCTCCTTGCTTCAGAAAACTGTTCGCAAGCCCAGAGCAGAGAGTCGTTTTTCCAGATCCTTGGCTGCCGTTTACGACCACCAAGCCTGGAGATTCCAGGCTTCCTTTCGTAAGCTCGAAGATATGGTCAAAGCTTTGAGACGCTTTTGGAGGGCTGGGACGCTTCAGAGCCTCTTCCCTGACAGGTTTCTCCGGTTTATCCGTTGAGGGCGGAGGATAGAACTTCGGCTGGACCGCTTCCTTTACTGGCTGCTCCATAGGCGCGGAGGGTTTCACGGAACGAACTGGAGGCGCTGGAGGTGGAGGAGGCGCAGTAGCAACTGGCGGTTGTGGTGCCGGGGTTGGTTTGTCTGGCTCCGAGCCTTTCTTTCCGGCTGGACCTATCATCATCGGCCGACTTGTGGGAGTCGCCCTCGGCGGGATCCATTCAGCCGTGCTTTGCAACGAGAACGCTCCTGGCTGATCGCCACCCATCGAGTTCGCGTCAGATGGCAAATCTCTGAGCAGAGACTGTAGCAGTCTGCTCAGCGAGCTGTCCTCGTCCCCCTGCGGAGGACCCTGCCAGCTTCTCGGCGGTTGATAGGAGATGTTGGCGTTCATTGGCGGAGAAGTTGGAGGAGGAGAAGAAGGAGGAGCAAGAGCACTTGCGGGAACAGGAGGAGCTTGGAGTGGTGCCGCTGGAGAGTTGGGTGCTGAAGTGGGCATTGAAGTCGACGATTCTCCGTTCTCTTCGTGATCTTTCTCGTCTTTCTTCTTCTTTCCGAATAGGGTGAGTATTCCTATGACAGTGAAAAGGGACCAGATGGGATCAAGACTGGTAAGTTGGACTAGCATTCGTTCAACCCATACCTAGTGATCATTCAAGCTCATCCAAGGATACTTGTCCTAATAGTATCTCGAACAGGAGAACACAGCATGAGCTGTTCTTGAATAGGAGTGATGTTACCCTAGTGAATAGTCACTGGAAACAGCCTGAAACGTTCCTTCAATACTGGACGCTACAATCGGTCCCTTACTGGAACTACCTTTTTGTTTTTAGAATATCCGACTTCGTCAGAATACCAACGATGTTCTCGCCTTTGGAAACGAGGACGCCATAGTTGCCCTGCAACAATCCTAGGACCAGATCGAGTGGAGTATCATTATTGACCACCGGCAATGGCGAATCCATGATCTCGCGAACCCTTAGGGCAAGGACTGACTCTAAGGACTCACCTCGAGCAGCTCGATCGAGTATCGTCTTCTCCGAAATGCTTCCAACACATCGTCCACTTTCTAAAACTGGAAGCTGCGAATAACCTCTACGCCTCATCAAGTCAACAGCGTCCCGAACGAGCTGCGTTCTCGCAACAGAGACAACAGGACGACTAATGAGCTCATCTACGCGACGTGCTGGGCTCTCAACCCCTGCTCTTTCCAAAGCGCTGAACAGTCTTTGCACAACCGAATAAGACGGGTCCACCGAACCAGCCTCTATCTTCGCGATTATCGACTGGCTCACTCCAGCCGATACAGCGAGTCTAGACTGCGTCAACCCGAGCTCTTTCCTCTTCTTCGGAATCTCCCCCAGAGATGGAAGCATGCTTATAGACGGGTTTACGGTGCTCTTATTCCTATCGGAATACAGAAAAGCCCTATTCCCAACGGAATATGAGTACAACAGAACTTATATAATTAGAATAACTGAAACGACGACGAAAACATGTCCCCAGAGATCCAGCTTGCCGGGATTCACCCGCGGTCAGAAAAGCTAATCGACCTCACCCGATCGTACGAGCGAGCAAAAACCAGCTGGAATCAAGTGGAAGCTCAACTCGAGCAGGAGACAAGAGAACTCATCAAATTTCAAGAGAGCCTCGGCTTCCAACATATCTCCGACGGAGCCCTAGGCTGGCAAGATCAACTAAGACCCATCGCGCGATCTCTCAAAGGAGTGGAGTCGGGCACCCGATACTCAAGATGGTTTGACACCAATACATTCTACCAAAAGCCCATCGTCACAGGCAAGATTTCAGCCGGCGAAATCAACCCGGACACGTTTCTTCGAACCGAACTCTTGACAGGAGAAAGGAATCGAAAGATCACTTTACCTGGACCATACACGTTCTCTCAGCTCTCGGAAAACAAGCACTACGAAAATTATCCTGATCTCCTCTTCGACATTGCAGTTGCCGAGCGCGAGATTATCAAGAGACTTCGGAACGAGGGCGTTTCGCTCTTCCAACTATCAGAACCCTGCTTGGTCTATCAACCCTACAGAGAGAACTTCAGGGACCAGTCGGAAGTTGAACTCGCCCTCCGAGCAATTCGCTCCGTGGTCGAAGACAACCCCGGAGAGTTTGTGGTCCAGACCTACTTTGGCGATGTTGCTCCCGTACTCCCCAAACTTCTAGACCTACCGATCTACGGCATCGGAATCGACCTCTTCGAAACTGACACTTCCGCACTTCGCGAACAAGCCTCGAAAGCGCTCGTTTTGGGTGTTGTCGACTCACGGGAATCCTACGTTGAGGATCCTCGCTGGATTGCTGACACAGCAAGGAAATTCTGCGATCAAGTGGACGTTCAAGACCTAGTTTTTGCGTCCAATACGGACCTGAAGTTTTTACCGCAAGAAATTGCTAACCAGAAGTTGGAAGCGTTGTCGAAGGCATCTGAACTGTTCGAGGGGAACAGATAGTTGTCGAAGCTCTTTCCGGTTCAGGAGATCGGGAGTCTCGCCAAAGCCAAATGGAGAACGAAGGGGCTTCGACAACAACTCTCTTCGCAAGACCTCTCCGAAGCTGAAGAATGGGCTGAGAAGCTAGCCATTCAAGACTTCCATGACCGAGCCAAGAGCATTCTCAAGACCAGTGATGATAGGGAACGAGCAAAGGAGGTTCTGGAACTCTCCACCTTGTACGGCCTGCGCCTCTTCGAAACCGCAGGCGTAGACAACGACGGTGTAGGGGGAGAACAACAGCGAGTCGAGATGTACGAGCATGTAATCAAAGCTGTCCAGGGAATGACCCTCCTTGGCCACATCCACTCCTTTGACTACAAGTACTTCAACAAGGGAGTCGCCGAATCGAAGATCTCTAGGAAACACCCCGTCTATCTGCCGGAATTCTTGGATGTCAAGAAATACGCCCACCGAGCCGTGAAAGTTCCGATTACCGGTCCATACACGCTGGTGGACTGGTCCTTCAGCGGATACTACATCCAGAAGCAACACACTTCCTCATCTAAGACGCGGAAGATCGAAGCGAAGCGCGAATTCCTACTCGACATCGTGGAGCAAATCATACGACCCGAAATCCGAGACCTAGTTAACGCGGGAGCATCTTGGATACAGATAGACGAGCCGGCGGTGACCACCCATCCGGAACCTCAGGAAATGGAGCTGTTCGTCGAAGCCTGGAATGAAACGGTCAGAGGGTTCGATTGCAAGTTCAGTGACCACACCTGCTACCCATCCGAGATAGGATACAAAGTTCTCGCAGAATATGCACCGAAGCTAGACAAATGCGACCACCTCGCGTTAGAGTTCGCCAACCGAGACACTTCCCGTCTCGGACTCGATGAGGACTCAAGGGAAGGCTTCAGAGACCTCAAACATTTCGTCGATGCTGGCTTCAGCGGGGAATTTGGGCTCGGCGTCGCCCACGTCCACGACTTCACAGGAAACGTATCTTCTGGGGCGGGACAATCCCTAGGACGAGACATAATTGAGTCTCCAGAGCTAGTGCGGGACCGACTTCTATTCGCCACGAAGATCGTCGGGGACCCAGCAAAAATCTGGGCAAACCCAGACTGCGGACTGCGAACCAGAACGTGGGATGTTTCACTTGCGAAGCTCGCAAGCATCACGAAGGGAGCAGAATTGGCCAGGGAGACGTACGAATGAGACTGAGCGATCGCGCAAGGCATCATAACCTCGTCACAGTTGAGCTTATTCCGGACAGAGTTGTTCCGAGCGATTTGGCCCTCCTGAGAGGGAGAGTAGATGCAATCACGGTCCCTGCCCTTCGGAATGGTCACGATGACCCGAGCTATCCAAAATCTTTCCAAGTAACTCCTCAACGCAGAAGCCTCGCCTCGGCCTCCATCATCAATAGAGCTGGGATAACCGCCGTTCCTTCGCTCACATGTCGCGATTGCCGCAGGTCCGACCTGTCAACAGTCTCGAACCAGGTAGAAGAAGGACTTGGAAACGTACTAGTCGTCTATGGAGACCCCTATCCTGAGCGTCGTCCAGGAACTTACGAGTTTGCCAAAACCAACGAGCTAATTCGAGAGGTTTCTTCGCTGAACGGTGGAAACGATCCGTGTATTGGGGCAGTGACCAACCAGCACGTTAACGACAGGGAAAGCGAGATCTCCCGGACGATGTCACGGGTTGATGCCGGGGCAGATTTCATCGTGACGAACGTCGCCTTCGATTCGGAGAGTGTACTTGCGCATAGAGATTCCTTGCTTGAAGCAGGGTTAAACGTACCACTCTTCATTCAGGTCTCTATTCCGCTCAGTCTGGATAATGTGTTATTTGTGAGCCAGAAGTTCGACATTCCTGTCCCAGCTCGAGTGCGGAAGAAGCTGTTGGAGGATCCGGCTGGAGGAAGTCTCGCTGTTGCGGCAGAGGCCTACGAGGCTCTTCGCCGAGAAGCGAATGGCATTCACTTCTCATATCTGTACAGACAGCGAAACCCAATCCCCACGTATCGCCATTTGCTGGGCATAATCGGGGTAGAGGGACCGACAATGGCTCCGCTAGCCGTTTCTACTACGAAGACATATCCTGTCGCGTAGTGTTCGTCGGATTATCAGAGCACGACTCGGCTCGTCTCGTCAGCTTTCTGGCTTGGCTGTTTCGATGGATGATGGGGCCTCTTCTCCGAGCTGGAGTACTTTCTTCAGCTCCTTTTTCATGAGTGACGGATCGTGGTTGAGGTTAAAGTAGTCCGCGAACGTAGTAGTCGTCCTCAACATTCTAGTTCTGCCGATCCTCTCGTCATTAATCAGGTCCATATCCTTCAGCTGTTTCACATGGACATAGGCCAGTTTTCCACGGACGCGTACTACGTAGGACTGGGTGACAGGCTGTTTCAGAGCTATGAAAGATAGGGTTCTCAGGGGTCCTGGTGTGAGAAGTGGCCTGTTCGCAAGTTTTCGAACGTGCTTGGCAAATTCTGCCTTTAGTTGCATGACAAAGCGGCCGTCGGGGAGTTCCACAACCTGAATCGGGCTACCGGCCAATCTGTAGCGTTCCGAAACTGCTGTTGCGATTCCGCGTATTTTGTCCTCTGATCTAGCGCCTATGACAGACCCGATCATTTTCAGGTCTAATGGTCTTCCGGAGACGTATAGTGCGGCCTCGCAGAGCTGCTGTTGTAGGTCAGCAGTTTTCAGCTGAGCTGTGTTAGTCGAAACTTGGGCTTCCATCGTTTTTCAGCTCGATTTCGATATCCCCGAACTCGAGGGGCTGGGCTAGGCCAACTCTTCCCTCTACCGCAAGGAACAGCAACATGACGAACATTCTCACTGCTTCGATAGGATCTCCTGTTCCGAGGAGGGTTAGGAAGGACAGTTTCTTCCATGTGGGGCCGGCTTCTGCTAGTAATCTCTGGAGAAAGGCTTTGATATTCTCTTCAATCTTGACAAGGAAATCGTCGACTTGTTCGAACACCTCGGGCGTTCTTAGAACCATCTGAGCGCTTGCGGGAAGCATCCTTTCTGCCGTCAATACCTCGAGTAATCCTTTGATGACCTCCTCAACAGATGTGGTTGTTGATTCATAACGCAAGGGAAAAGCTAGTGGAGGCGGGACGAAATCCGTGGGCCTCTCGAGCGGGGGCTTTGGGGGTTCTTCCATCTTGAGGATGAGCTCTGATTTCATCCGAAGCAGAATGGCTGAGGAGAGGAGGGCAGTGCCGGAGACGGAGAAATCGATGAACCCTCGACCACTCATCTCATGCAGAAGCTCATCAAGCAGATTCGCGAGGTTTACGTCCCATGGTTTGACTCGGTGAAGATGAATCAGGTCGAAGAGGACGGCGTAAGGTGCCTTGAGCCAGTACGCCTCTTCTTGAACGGTCAATTGTTCTCACTCCTCGAGGGTAGGGATACGATCTGGCTACTGCCTTTATCGATAAAGACGCCGAACACTCTCTCTGCTCTCGATATTGTTGTATCCTTAAGGGAGATTACGATGAACTGGGACATGCTGCTCCTAGATCTCAGAAGGGTCGCCAGGCGTTTTGCGTTCAGCACGTCCAAGTGTGCGTCGATCTCGTCCATTACGTAGAATGGCATTGGATGGATTTGTTGGAGCGCGAGGAGGTAGCAGACCGTTGAGACGGATTTTTCTCCGCCACTCGCACTCCCGATCGTGAGCTCGGTCTTTCCGGGGAACTGAAGCAAGACGTCGAGTCCGCCTTCGAACGGGTTTTCAGGATTGTCCAAGACCATTCTTCCATTTCCCTCACCCGTCATCTCGCGGAAAATCTGTTGGAATGTTTCGTTGACCTTGCTGTAAGCGCTCATGAAGGTGTCGAGCTTCTTCCTCTCTAGTTCGTTCATGAAGTCGAGGATAGCTAGTTTCTCTCGTTCGAGTTCACTGATCCTGACCGAGAGATGTTTGTATCCTTCTTTTTGTGATTCGTATTGTTGTGCGGCTAGCTGGTTGATTGCGCCTATCTCGTCCCGTTCCTGTTCGAGGGCGCGTTTCATATCCTCGGCTTCCTTGATGAGGTCTGGGTGAGTCTCGAGTGGTTTTTCGAACCCGAGGCTTCGTAGTTGTCCTTTGAAGATTGTTAGTTGAGCATCGACTTCTCTAAGACCCGCTTTTAGATCGGTCACGGTCACATTGAGCGGGTCCATCATTTGTAGAAGTTTCCGAGTTGCCTTTTCGACTTCCACAAACTGTTCTTCGTACTTCTTTCTCTCATCTCCCACACTGTCCAAATTTCCAACTAGCCGTTCTTTCTCCTCGTTGAACAGTTTCATCTCTCTCTCTAACGTTTCGAGTCGCTCATGCGCTTCGTTGGCTCGGGCCGCTTCGCGATGAATCTCGGAGTCAAGCGAGCGCAATTGTATTCGGATCTGATCGATTCCGGGTCTCAGGGTCTCGAGAGTAGAATGTTGGGAGGAGAGACGTGTTTCTAGTTCTAGCTTCTCCCTATGTATGAGTTGGTTCTCGGTGTTGGCTTGGTCTCGCTCTATTTCGAGTTGAGAGAGCGCTGACCTTCTCGAGTCAATCCTGAGTCTCGTCCTTTCCTCTTCTATGACTATGAGGCGTCTCTTCATCTCCGCTTGTTTCTCCGCAGTCTCTTCTAGTAGGACTCGCTCCTTCGCCATGGAGTTCTGGAGACTGTCAATTCGTCTGGTCGTCTGCTGGAGGAATACTCTTGTTCTCTCGAAGCTTTTCTTGGCTTGTTCTACGTCTCTTGCTAAGGTCTCTCGGGTCTTGCTCGCAGATACTCGATCTTCCAAGAGTTCGTCCAGTTCTGTCTCGATCCGGTCGACATCTGACCGTGAGCGCTGCACAACTGTTTCCAGCGACTTCACTGTTTTCTCAAGGCTTTCAAGTGCAGTTGATCGAGGAACCAAGTTTGAGATCTCGAGCGGGGCTCTGTAGTAACCGCTCTCAAGACCTCCTCCCGGCTCGTAAAGGTCCCCACTGGTCACGACGCATCTTTGTCCCTTGGACGCCGTCAGGAAGGCTGCTCTTTGTGTTGTGGCGAGTATGGTATCGCCGAATACGAATTGGACTGCGGGAGTGATCGACTTGTCGGACCGGATTAGTTTCGATAGTGGACCGATTATTCCGGATGCGTTGTCAACGCCGAGTGCTTGATCCGAGAGCTCAAGATCTTCTAAGGGAACTATCTTGACGCGTCCGAGCTTTGTTCGTTTTAGGCTTTCGACGCAACGTATTGCCACCTCTAGGTTCTTCACAACCAGCGATTTCATCCAGCCGGCACTGGCGGCCTGGATGGCCTTGCGGTATTCTTCGGGGAACTTGACGAGGTCTTCTAGACGTCCGTAGACGCCTTTCAGAGCGCCTTCATCAGCCATCTCTTCAATCTTCTCGATGGCTTTGTCTTCGGCCCCCATGTTGTCTG
>Ga0209802_1000023_pt1 | contig 91135 bp, 78 predicted proteins | sample GraSoiAngelo_129_FD_185886 | JGI IMG/M metagenome (GOLD analysis project Ga0209802, IMG submission 185886) | Grasslands soil microbial communities from the Angelo Coastal Reserve, California, USA - 14_0927_12_40cm (SPAdes) (version 2) | ecosystem: Environmental > Terrestrial > Soil > Grasslands ...
GTGACCGGAAACAGCGTTCCTTGCGTCCGTCCTTCTCCCTGCATAAAGCCCATGAAAAATGCCCTCGCTCCCGCGAGGGCATCTTCGCATTTATTTTCCGCCGGGCCCAGTGTTTCGTAACAGTCTGTTAGGCGGGGCTTTTGTTGCTATGGTCGTCGCGTGCACACGAGTAACTTCAAAAGTCTGATTGCACGAGAAGAAAATCGCCCCGGGTCACTCTACGGCACAGGCGTGCGACATTACGCCACACTAGTAACTGCAGCCGTCGTCACTCAGAGTGTTCTTGTTTTGTTAGTTTTGCGTTACGGAGCGCCGAGGATTTTGGCGGAATCATACGACGCCCTAAAGCAACCTCGGTCCGTTATCGGCCGCAGTTGCCCGCTTAACGATTTGTAGTTGTAGCAGTCCAAATCGGGCGCCCTTTCGTCAAGAAGATGGTTGAATATGCCACAGATTCTTTTGTCACGCAACGGATAATATTCCGTGAGCGCGGTGAGCACTGACGTCTTTACCCACCTATGGTCAGCACCACCCGAAACCGCGCCTTCCCGCTAATCATTGGGCTTCGACGGCCTTTTCCAGCGGGCAGCGTTCGATCATTGCGCGGACGCCAGTGAATGCGCTGAACTTCCTGGTATCTTGGGAGTCTTTGGCGGTACCGCGGCCCATCACTGGATCGAGTGGTGTCCGCAGAAATATCCAACATGAATTTTGGTGGACCTGGTCGGGATCGAACCGACGACCTCTTCCATGCCATGGAAGCGCGCTCCCAGCTGCGCCACAGGCCCACACTTTAGTGAAGGGACAAACAGTCTCAGTAGTCTTTCGGGTGTGACGGCGATTAAACCAATTCTCCCCCACCTGTTAGCGATAGTCAATCTGGACGCGACGTATTTTGAGAAACCGTAGAAAATTAGTATCCTGAATCTGCTATAGCTTGGAAGATGAATTGGAGCCTCATGAAACACGCAGCCCTGCTGGTTGTGTTGTTGCCCACAATGATCGCAACCGCCCAGGTTCAATCAGCTAGCCAGGGTGGGGCGCCGCCGGTTTCTTATACCTCCGTCAGTCAATTGAACATGCTGCTCTCAGAAGTGGAGCAGGCGGCACAGAGTACTGCGGCAGATCTCAGCAGAGTGCGCGTGGACAAGTGGAAGACCGATTCTTCCAACAAGCGTCAAATGCAGGCCGATGTGGAGTCGGTGCGGCGCAATTTACAGTCCGCACTGCCGGAAATTACTAACCAATTGCGTTCTTCTCCCGAAGATCTTGCGGCGACCTTCAAGCTGTATCGAAATCTGGATGCGCTGTACGACGTGTTCAGATCGGTGGTTGAGTCGGCGGGCGCATTTGGTTCGAAGGATGAATTTCAGTCGCTGTCAAACGATCTTAGTTCGTTCGAGCGTTCTCGACGTTCGCTGGCTGACCGTCTGGATAATCTGAGTGCTTCCAAAGAAGCGGAACTGAATCGTTTACGTATGCAGGTGAAGAACCTGGCTACTGCGACTCAGCCACCAAAGAAAGTCATTGTTGACGACACCGAACCTGTCAAGAAGCCAACTAAGAAGAAAACAGCTCCCAAGACTGCAAAGCCAGCCACCGGCGTACAACCGTCTCAGCAACCGACGCAACCGCAGTGAAATAACCTTTCTTTTTCCTCGCGCGAGCTTCCCCCCGAGCTTCCCATGGACCGGCATTATCCTTCGCTTTTTCAAACAACACTTTCGCCCTGTTCGTTTCTTATTGCAAATAAAGGTCTTAGGGGTGATTCTTGTTTGGGAACTCAGGACCTTGATTCGGAGTCTATGTATCCAGGACGGTTGTGTGGGTCCTGACGGAAAAGATGCGCGGCGAATTACTTTTGGTGCAGAGTGGCGAGCCGAAAAAACCTATAATAGGGGTGTCGCCATGAGAGTCATGGCGGGAGCAACTACCTTGGGTGATCTCGCAAGCGCGATTGGAGTTCGGGATCAGGAATCCGCAATCGTGGCGGAACTGAAGGCCGGGTCGGAAGATGCTTATGCCTGGTTGATTGGCGAGTTCCATCAGCCGATTTACAACCTGGTATATAGGATCGTTGCTGACCCTTCCGATGCGGCCGATACTACGCAAGAGGTGTTCCTGAAAGTGTTTCGGGGAATGAAGCATTTCCACGGGGAGTCCAGCCTTAAGACTTGGATTTACAGAATCGCGCTGCACGAAGCGTCCAATCGCAGGCGTTGGTGGTTTCGCCATAAAGCGCATGAGATATCGATGGAACCGGCTGAAGCAGATGAAGGCGCGATGGGCCCGGGAGACAGGCTGACGGACGAAAGAGATTCGCCATTCGACACCTTTGCCCACGAAGAAGTTCGCAGTCGTGTGGAACAGGAACTACGCAAGGTACCGGAACCATACCGCAGCACGCTAATTTTGCGGGATCTGGAAGAAATGTCATACGAAGAAGTTGCTGAGATCACGCAAGTCTCGCTGGGGACGGTCAAATCGCGGCTAACGCGCGGGCGGGAGGCGCTCAAGCAACGACTGACGCCCTACATTCGCGAGGTAGGCCAGGAGTTGGGCCTGGGCAGCGGGCAAGAGCGCCGTTCGGAAAGTAGAAATGCTCAAGGTCCCACGGTCGGCAGGAGAATTGAGGTGAGGCCATGAAGTGCGGTGAGGCCAGGTCGCTGTTCTCGCCGTATCTTGACGGCGCGGTCACAGGCACTCAAATGCATGCGCTAAGTGTGCATCTTCAGGATTGTTCCAGATGCGAACGGGAGTACCTGCTACTGCGCAAGAGCCAGCAATTGCTGGTGGGGCTGGGGCGCAGGAAGGCGCCGCCTGATTTGGCGCTGAAACTGCGGGTCGTCGTTTCCCAAGAGATTGCCGGGATCAAACGTCCGCGTTTTCAAGGAGTACTGGTGCGACTGGAAAATGCGATTGACGCGTTCATGGTTCCGGTTACAGCGGGACTGGTGAGCGCAGTGGTTATCTTCGGTATCCTAATGGGCTTCTTCGCGTTACCGGAAACGTTACAGGGGAACAATGACGACGTGCCGCTTATGCTCTACACCGCACCAGAACTTCAGCAATCCGCCTTTGGCACGACGTTAAATTCTATCAATGCGGATTCTCTTCTGATTGAAGCGTCGGTAGATGCCAATGGTCGAATTGAAGATTACCGAATCATTTCCGATCCCAACGACTCCAAGGATCTGTTGCCGCAAGTGAAGAACATGCTCATCTTCACTACCTTTCGTCCGGCAACGACAATGGGGAGGCCAACATCGGGGCGGGCGGTATTGTCTTTTTCCAAGATCAGCGTGCGGGGATAGGACTCTTCTCGCTTGAGCGTCTGTTCCCATCGCTGACAGGTAATAGGTTGCCCCGTTGACCCTCCCGCGCTGAGACCTTTACACTGTTTGTAGTCTCCGTGTCCCGCCACCCTGCAGGAGGTTTTCCTGGGTTCTAAGTATCGATGCTGGCTTTTTGCGGCTGTTTTCGGGCTGTCGGTACGCGTGTGTCTGGCTCAGAACACGCCCAAGGTGACCCTCGAGACCAGCGAAACTCTTTTTTCCGTTCTGACGGCCATAAACGCGTGCGGCTACGACCAGGAACTGGGCGTATCCGATCCATTGCGGGCTCAGATCCGCTCGGAAGTGGCGAAAAGCATTCAGGCTTCGGCAGAATCGCAAGAAGCTAGCCAGACAATGTGTGAGTTTTACAAGGAGCACCAGCAGCCCGACGCTTCCCGGGAGCTGGCACAATATGTTTCGCTGGCGCTGTCCTTGACCGGTCCGCCGTTCACGCCAAGAAGCCGGGATTCAGAGACTCCGAAACCCAAGCCAGGCGAAACTGTGCAGATGAAGGAAACACAACTTCCTCCGGACGCTACTTATGTAACCGGGTTTATTCCACTGCTGCAGAAGTTCTATGACACGGCTGGACTAAAGGTCATTTGGCAGCATCATCGTGAAGCTTATTCGGCGCTGACAAACCGCTATCACGAACCACTTTCCAAGATGCTGTTCGGTACGGAAATGTATTTGAAGCTGCCTTCGGCAGGATATCTGGGGCGGCAGTTCACGGTTTACCTGGATCCAATGGGCGCTCCCGGTCAAACCAACGCGAGAAATTATGGCAGCGATTATTATGTCGTGATTTCTCCGGGTCCGTCGCTCAAGATGCAGCAGATTCGCCATACATACCTGCATTACCTGCTGGATCCGTTTGCGCTGAAGAATGGCTCGGCGATAAAGCGTTTGGAGCCGCTGCTGGATTCGGTGAAGACTGCTCCGATGGACGAGAATTTCAAAAATGACATCTTACTTATGGTTACCGAATGTCTGGTACGAGCCATCGAAGCGCGCAACATGGGTTCGTCAAAGACTCCGGAAACAGAACGCGCTAAAGCAGTAGAAGAATCCGTGCAAGAAGGGTTCGTTCTGACCCGCTATTTTTATGATGCGTTGATTCAGTTCGAAAAGGGGCCTGAGGGTCTGCGCAATGTCTATCCAGATCTCCTGGGGAAGGTCGATGTGGGAAGGGAAGCGAAACGGGCTTCGCAAATACAATTTGCCAGCGAAGCACCTCCTGAATTGCTGCATTTATCGCGGCCAAATACTGAGCGCTTATTGCTGAATGCCGAGAAGCGGCTTTCCGCTGGGGATCCGCAAGGCGCGCAGAAGCTGGCGCAGCAGGCGCTGGATGAAAACCGTGAAGACCCGGGTCGCGCATTGTTCATTCTGGCGCAGGTGGCTACTATGAATCGCGACATGCAGGGAGCGCGAAACTATTTCGAACGCGCCCTCGAAGTGGCGCAAGAGCCAAAAGTGGTCGCCTGGTCTCACATCTATCTGGGAAGGATTTTCGATTTACAGGAGAACCGCGAAGCCGCTTTGAATCACTACCGGGCTGCAAAAACCGCAGGCGGTTCGCTTCCCGAAGCCAAAGCGGCTGCTGAACGCGGCCTGGAACAGCCCTATGAGCCGCCGGCTTCTCCGCAGTGAACGAGCGTTGGCGGGAAATTTAGAATTCGATTTGAGAAATCGCGTTAAGGAGATCGTATGAAGCAAGCAGCAGTCCTAGGAGTAATGCTGGCCATAACGACGTGGGGCGTTGCCCAGACTTATAACCAAAACCAGTCCGCCCCTAAGAACCCGCCGACGCAGCCCGGCAACAATCAACCGGGGACTGCCCAGCAGGGGATACCGCAGCAGCCCGGTACTGCACAGCCGGCACCCGAGGGCAAACGCCCCCCGCAGGCGAAGACGCAGCCTGAGTTCGATGCCTACAAGGCCGCGGCGGCGAATACCGACCCAGCTGCAATGGAAGCTGCAGCTAATGACTTTGCTACCAAGTTTCCTGACAGTGAGCTTCGGGTCATCCTCTTCAAGACCGCGATGCGGGCTTATCAGAGTGCCAATAATGGCGACAAAACCGTGGAATTAGGACGCAAAGTGCTCGCTAGTGATGCCGACGACCCGGAAGCCCTAGTAATTGTGGCCAGCGTACTTGCCGAGCGCACGCGTGATACGGACCTGGATAAAGATCAGCGTCTGGACGAGGCCATGAAAATGGCTCAACACGCTATCCAAACCGTAAATACGGATGTCGCGGTTCCGGCAGGAACGCCGCCAGAGAAGTTGGAGGCCTACAAGGGCCTGCTACTTTCGAATGCCTATTCTATTATCGGAACCCTGGAGTTTAAGAAGGATAACTTTAAAGCCGCCGAGGCCGACTTGCACAAGTCCATCGATGCATTTCCTGCTCAGCCTGATCCAGTGGTGGTATTGCGACTGGCACTGGCTTTGGATAAGCAGGATAAATATCCCGAGGCCCTGACCTATGCGACCAAGGCGTCGGCGTTAACGCAGGAAAATACGCCGGCAGGTAGCTTGGCTCGCCGGGAGTGTGAGCGCGTCGCGCAGCTCTCCAAACAGCCCAAACCAGCGGCTTGCGGAAGTGGTGCGACTCCAGCTCAGAACCAAGTGCCACCGAAATAACGATTCTGCCGGTACAGAACCGAGGAGCTGGCATTCAATTCAGTATGAAAGCAGGAGAAATCGCGGCGCTGGAGTCTGTTCTGGGATATCACTTCAAGCGTCCAGAACTAATTGAACTGGCTCTCACACACACTTCCGATGCGCGGGAGCGAGAGGCTGTGCGTGCATCGGAAACCCTCATCCGGGTGGGGGACAACGAGCAACTGGAGTTTCTTGGGGACGCGGTTCTCGGCCTGGTTACCAGTGAGGAGTTGTTTCAACGGTTGCCCGATTTTCGCGAGGGACAGCTCTCCAAATTGCGTGCCCATTTGGTTAGCGAGAGGCACCTGATCAGAGTTGCGCAGCAATTGGATTTGGGACATTACCTGCGCTTAGGTCGAGGCGAGGAAAAAAGCGGTGGCCGCAGCAAAACGGCCCTGCTGGTCGATGCTCTGGAAGCGGTGCTGGCGGCAATCTACCTGGATGGCGGGCTGGATGCCGCGCGCCAGTTCATTCTGCGTTCCATTGTTGGACCGGAATTGGAGCGCATGGATCTCGCCGCCAGCGGCCTGCCGGTAACCGATTTCAAGTCAGCTCTGCAGGAAACGCTGCAGGCAATGGGGCAGCCCCAGCCTTTCTACGTGCTAGTCAAAGAAGCCGGCCCCGAGCACAGCAAGACGTTCACGGTAGAAGCGCGATTACAGGCCGCCGGTGGGCAAAGCAAACCAGAGTTCGTGGGGCGCGCCGAGGGATCTACAAAAAAACGAGCAGAACAGGATGCAGCCCGCCAGGTGCTCGAGTACCTTTCATCTTTGCCCCGGATCGTGGTGAGCAAGCATGCACGGAAAGGCCGCAGCAGTGCCAGCCAGTGAAGCCGTGATCGTTGCCCGGCCTACGTCCGCCAGCGTGGACTGGCCGGCTTCGCTGCAATCGCTGCTGGCCACGGTGGTGATCGCAACGTTCGTCATTACTTTCGTGGTCCAAGCTTTCCAGATTCCGTCCGAATCTATGGAGAACACGCTGTTGATCGGGGATTACCTGCTGGTTGACAAATTTTGTTACGGCGAAGCTGGCATTTGGGGCGCACTCATGCCGTATCGCAAGATTCAGCGGGGCGACGTTGTGGTGTTCCACTATCCCGTTCGTCCCTCGCAGCATTTCGTGAAGCGCGTGGTAGGCATCCCCGGTGACAGGGTGCGGATGCTTAACCGGCAGGTGTGGGTGAATGGGAATCCCTTGAAAGAACCATACGTCCGATATAGTTCGCCGGTGCGCGACCTTTTCCGGGATGATTTTCCGCGCCTGGATATTCCGGCCCCTGGATTGGAGGCGGGCTGGTGGCTGCAGATGCGAAAACTAGTAGAGGACGGCACGTTGATCGTGCCCGAGGGACACTATTTTGTTCTCGGCGACAATCGCGATGAAAGTCTGGACAGTCGTTACTGGGGCTTTGTGCCGCGCGAAAATATCATCGGCAGGCCGCTGCTGATCTACTGGTCGGTGCGAGGCTTCGACAACGACATCACAGTGCCTGCTTCGCCGAGTGATAAACTCTACCACTTCGCATATGCGGTAACTCACTTGTTCCAGATTACTCGATGGGACCGCACGTTTCGATTGGTTAATTAGGAGCGCGTCTGTTAACGCGACGAATGCAAGTGGCCAAAAAAGAGAACAAGCAGGAAGTAAGGCAGCGCGAAACGACAGTCGAGTTCTTAGCCTCGCTGGCAGCGGTTCTGGTTACAGGTTTATTCATTATCACGTTCGTAGTGCAGGCCTTCGAAATCCCGTCCAGTTCAATGGAAAACACGCTGCTGATCGGCGATCACGTTTTCGTCAACCGGGTGCAATTTGCGCCCAGGACGCATTGGATCGGGCCTCTTCTCCCTTATCGTGAAATACGCCACGGGGACATTATGGTGTTCCTCTCGCCCGCGGAACCGGGACTGTACGTCGTGAAACGGGTCATGGGCGTTCCTGGTGATCGCATCCACCTTCGGGACGGCGTCGTATATCGCAACGGCGAAAAGCTGAATGAACCTTATGTGATACATAAAGCCGATAGCTACAACCCTTATCGGGATAATTTCCCCGCAGTGTCCCCATCCGACTTTTACGGCGTAAACCCGGAATGGCAACTCATCATGAAGTCGCACATCCAAGGAGACGACATCGTGGTCCCTGCGGGCGCGTACTTTGCCATGGGCGATAACCGGGATGTAAGCCTGGACAGCCGTTACTGGGGTTTTGTTCCGCGAGAGAATGTGATTGGACGGCCCCTGTTTATTTATTGGTCGTTTGAGACCCCTGCTGATCAGTACCAACAGACGCAAATAAGCCAGCGTCTGAGCTTCCTGGCCCACGTAGTAATCCACTTCTTCGATGAGACTCGTTGGCGGCGGACTTTAAAGGCAGTGCAATGAGACTGGTGCATCCCAAGCGTCGCGTCTGGGTTGGCATGGGACTGTTGCTGCTGCTGGCGTTATTCCTGGTTCGCCCCGGTGGGGCGCGCCTGAAGGCGCGCATTGCCGGATCGATCAGCGCAGCCCTGGGAAGGCAGGTTGACATTGATGCGGTGCATATCCGCATTCTTCCTCAACCTGGTTTTGATCTGAAAAATTTTGTAGTTCACGATGACCCCTCGTTCAGCGCTGAACCTGAGCTTCGATCGCAGGAAGTAACGGCAACTCTGCGATTCAGTTCTCTGCTGCGCGGCCGTCTCGAAGTCTCGCGCCTCAGCCTGACTGACCCCAGCTTCAACCTGGTGCGCAACAACCAGGGACATTGGAACATCGAGAATTTAGTGGAACGGACGGCGAAGACGGCGGTGGCACCCACCAGTAAGACCCTGGTCGAGCCACGTCCGGGCTTTCCTTACATTGAAGCAAGCGCGGCTCGTATCAATTTTAAGTTCGGACAGGAGAAGAAGGCTTACGCATTGATGGATGCAGATTTGGCCCTTTGGCAGGACTCCGAGAATTCCTGGGGAGTACGGCTCAAAGCGCGACCTACGCGTACCGATTTCAACCTGACCGACACCGGTCTGCTCACCCTCACTGGCACCTGGCAGAGGGCGGCAAGTCTCCGCGATACGCCGCTTCAGTTCAGCTTCAAGTGGGACCAGCCCCAATTGGGACAGATGACAAAGCTACTGTCGGGAAAGGACAAAGGTTGGCGGGGCGGGGTGAGTGCATCTGCCGTGTTCGAGGGCAGGCCGTCAGATTTGGATATCCGGACCGACATTTCGCTCCGCGACTTCCGCCGTTACGACATCATAGGCGGTCAGGAGCTTCCACTAGCAGCACGCTGCGAGGCACACTATAGGTCCGCAGACCGTACTTTCCGGCGCATCCTCTGTGACATTCCCGTCGGAGACGGTGCGATCTTGCTGCGGGGCCAGGTGGCTGGATTGTTCGCGCCCCATGACTACGATTTGGTTTTGTCGATCGAACAAGTACCTATTCAGGCTGTCATGACACTTGTCCGCCATGCGAAAAAGGATTTGCCGGAGGATCTTCTGGCGAGCGGCAACTTGGACGCGAAGTTCACCATGCACGCCTCCGGGGAAGTGAAGCGTAGCGTGGGGGTATCAGGCCGCGGCGAGACCAGCAATTTCCGTCTTCAGTCGACCAGCACCAACACGCAATTAGATCTGGGAAACGTATCTTTTTCCATTCCAGAGCAGGAGACTGCCGAGGCCAATCGCAAGAAGACTGCGCAGGATCGAAGTCGTAAGTTCGAACGGGTCCCCGACGAAGTCCAGGTGCAACTGGGTCCCAGCACGGTGATGCTCGGGCGCATGCTCCCGGCCACGGCACGAGGCTGGATTTCGACATCCGGCTACAGCTTGTCTCTGCAAGGTGATGCTCAAGTGAAACGCGTGCTGCAGTTAGCCCGGACCCTGGGCTTGCCGGCTTCTCAGGCTGCGGCTGACGGGTTGGTGAAACTCGATTTGCGAATTGCCGGCGGGTGGTCGGGCTTCGCCTCGCCAGAAATTACCGGGACGGCGCAGTTAAATACAATTCGTGCGGAATTACGCGGTCTGAATGCACCTCTCCAAATATCCGCGGGCGATGTGGTGCTGGAGAAAGACACAGTGCGAGTCCAGAACCTTAAGGCTACGCTTGGAAACAGCGAATGGACCGGATCGCTACACCTGCCGCGTCATTGCGTTTCGCCTCAAAGCTGTCCTATTCAGTTTGATCTGCACGCCGATCAGATCGTTGCCGACGATTGGAACGAATTGTTGAGTCTCCATCCGCGGAAGCGTCCCTGGTACCGCTTGCTGTCCATTGCGGTGCAGCCTGGCGCTTCAGTCCTGAGCGCCTTGGACGCCAGTGGAACCCTCACCGCCAATCGCCTCGTGCTACAAAATCTGGTTGGCGAGCGCCTGTCCGCGAACGTGGAACTTAAAGAGGGACAGTTGAAGGCCTCTAATCTTCGGGCCGAGTTGCTGGGCGGGAAGCATAATGGCGAGTGGCAGGCCGACTTCACGGCGAACCCCCCGGTTTATTCCGGTAGCGGCATGCTGGAACGTGTCTCACTGGCGCAAGTTGCAATCTTGATGCACGATGGGTGGATCACGGGCACGGCAACCGCTTCTTATCGCGTGAGCGTCAGCGGTTATTCGAGCACCGATCTTTTGACGTCGGCTAGCGGGACTATCAACTTTGAAATGTTGGAAGGAACATTGCCCCACGTTTTGTTTACCAATGGCAGTGCGCCGCTTCAGGTGTCGCGATTTAAAGGGCGCATTGAGCTGCGGAATGGTCAGTTGGATATCCAGGAAGGCAAACTGGAGGCTCCCAGCGGCATCTATCAAGTAAGTGGCATCGCGTCTCCCCAGTTGAATATCAGGCTGCTTCATGATCCTGTACATGGATTCAACATTACAGGCACCATCGCCGAACCGCGGGTGTCAGTAATTACGCGTCCGGAGACCGAAGCCGCGCTCAAACCATGAGATTATTTTTTGTTTTACTGTTGGGTGCGGGGTTGCTTTGTTTCGGGAACCTTGCCGCCGGCGCAAGACCGTACAGCTCGCAAACCGGGTCAACGGCTCCCAGCCAGGCTCTTCAGAGTATTGAACGTAAGCTGATTCACATTCAGCAGAATGGCGCGTTGTCCAAACCTGATTCAACTCCAACTCAAATTACAGAAGCCGAGGCGAATGCTTATCTGGCTTCGGGACGATTGCGTTTCCCCGCGGGGGTTCAGTCTGTCAGGCTTCAGGGCGAGCCCGGTGTGATCACGGCAAGCTGTCGCGTGGATTTTGACGAGTTCAAGGCGGGACAACACAGTTCGAATCCTCTGCTGGCCATTTTTAGCGGCGTACATGATGTTCTAGTAGTCACCCATGCCCACGGCGCCGGTCACCAGGGATTTGTACATGTGGACTCAGTTTCTCTCGACGGCATGGAAATTCCCCACTTCGCACTCGAACTGTTTGTAGAGAAGTACGTTCAGCCCCGATATCCGGGGATTGGGATCGATTCGCAGTTCGCCTTGCCCAACAAGATTGACACCGCCGTCGTGGGGCAACATGAGGTAACCATCACCCAAAAGTAGTGCATCGCACGGCGTTCAGGGTGTGTATCCCGATCCTCGCAATACTTTTCCCGGCAGTGCGCCCGTCATCTTACCTTGCTCAATTACCGGCACGCCATTTACCAGTACAAATTCCATTCCTTGGGACAACTGGTTGGGATTTTCGAAATCGGCCATATCGCGCACGCTGGCGGGATCGAAGATGACGACATCGGCCCACATACCTGCCTTCAGTACGCCGCGGTCGGCCAGACGCATGCGTTGTGCAGGGAGCGCCGAGAACTTGCGGATGGCGTCTTCCAGCGTGAGCTTCTTCTCCTCCCGCACATACTTTCGGAGAATGCGGGGGAAGGTACCGTAGGCGCGTGGATGCGGATGTTCCTGGCCAAGAATTCCTTCGGGAGACGCGCCGGAGGAGTCATTGTCGATCGCAACCCAAGGCTGCTGCAACGCGAGTACAACATCCGGCTCGGACATTCCGAATACGGCGACGTTGGTAAAAGCATTGTCCTCGATCAGCAGATCGAACAGCGCATCCATCGGATCCTTATTCCAGATTTTGGCGACTTCCGTAAGTCTCTTGCCCTGCATCGGCATTAGTTTGGGATTCTGCACCACGCCGATCATCACCGCTTCTGGGCCGGGAATTTCCTGCCACTCGTTGTCCCATTCCTTTGAAGGTGTGAGCATGTCTTTCCGGATGCGGGCACGGGTCGCGGGGTCCTTCAAGCGATCGATCAGTTTGGCGTCACCGCCATCGTGCGCCCAGGGCGGAATGAAGGCTGACATGCTGTTGAACCATGCGGTATAGGCGTACGTATCCGCCGTAATGTCCATGCCGTGACTGCGCGCGCTATTGATCTTGGCGACGACATCGGGCATATGTCCCCAGTTGTTCTTGCCGGCGACTTTTATGTGCCAGATCTCGACCGGAATATGAGCTTCCCGCCCGATACGCAGAGTTTCATCAATGGCCGTGAGCACGGCATCGCCTTCGTTGCGCATGTGGGTCGCATAAATGCCGCCGAACTTCGATGCTTCACCGGCGAGTGCGATCAACTCTTCGGTCTTGGCGTAAGGCGCTGGTGCGTATTCAAGCGAAGTAGAGACGCCCACTGCGCCATCCTTCATTGCATCACGCACCAGAGCTTTCATCTGCTCCAGTTGCTGCGCCGTTGGTTGCAGGTCCGCATCTCCAAGCACCATGCGACGGACCTGCGTCGCCCCGATGTAAGTTGCGAGATTGATTCCCATGCCCTGTTTTTCGAGACGCACGAAATACTGGCGCAAGGTTCGCCAGTCGGGGGTGATCTTCAAGTGCTCGTAACTGGATCGATCAGCCTGGATCATGGCATCGTTCAGGGGAGCTGCTGATCCGCCCTCACCGGTAATCTCGGTGGTGATTCCCTGAAAGACTTTCGACGGTAATCGGGGATCAACCAAAATCGTCAGCTCGGACTGGCCAAGCATGTCAATGAACCCGGGCGCCACTACCATCCCGCGCGCATCAATAGTACGTTTGCGAGGAGCAGCCGCCAGATTTCCAATGGCAACAATTTTCCCGTCCCAGATGCCGAGATCGCCGGAATACCATGGCGAGCCAGTGCCGTCGATGATGTGGCCGTTAGTGATGACGATATCGAATCCCTGGGAGGATTCTGAGGTTGCCGGCAAAAGCGAGTAGGAACAAACAAGGAGACCGAAAATCACAAGTAAGCTCAATTTCATGAGGGCCTTTCTTTTCGCCGCTTTCACAGAGATTCCAATATCAAGCTCGCACCCCGGCGATTAGCGCTCTTTGCCGCCAGCTGAGCGCGAAACCGGTAACGCACCATATCCCCAGGGCCAGCCACTCGTAGCCATTGAAGTGGCCGGGGACATAAGGCACGACCTTCATCACAATCATCATCAATCCCACAGTGGCTCCGATCGCTGCGACGTATCGCTCGCGCGCAATCGGGCCCATTCGGTAATATGCTGCGCAAGCCGCCAGCCATCCAATCGCAGATGCCACCGAACCTACTTCCGAGATAGGCACCAGGATGGCGTCACCCACAAACATGCATGCGGCGGTGGCGAGGCCAATGCACACCACCGCGACTGAAGGCGTTTGATTGACCGGATGCACCTGGGCTACACGGCTGTCCAGCAGCCCGCGCCGCCCCATGGCAAAGAGCAACCGGCTGGAAGCCACAAGATTTCCATTAAATACTTTGAAAAGTGAGAACAGGGCAGACACCAGGATAATACTGACGATCCAGCGTGCGCCGATTGCTCGTTCGAAAGCCAGGGCAGTCATGAACGGCTTGCCGATAAGGTCTTTCCATGGGGCTACAAAGCTGACAGCAGCGATCACAATTGTGTAAAACAAAATGCCGACGATGATTGCCATCCAAATTGTTTTAAAGAACCCGCGCGCGCGAAATTCCGGATTCGCCTCTTCAGCCGCCTTTGCAACCGACTCATACCCTGTCATGTAGTAGGGCACAATCTGCATCACCAGCAGCACTGAGACGAACGGAGTGTGAGTAAACAGTGGGGGGAAATTTCGCGCCGCGCCTTTGGTGGCGCCACATGCCACGAAAACGACGAACAATGCTAAGGTTCCGAATGTGGTCCAGTTTTGAAAGGTTGCGCTCAGCCGGATCCCGCGGTAGTTCAGCAAGGTCAGCAAAGCGGTCAGTGCCAAGCCGATAACGATGTGCGGAAGGTATACGGGCTTTCCAGCGATGCGGTAGAGCTCATGGGAATCGAGTGATGGGAAGATATAACCCGCAATCTTCCCCACGGCGACAGCCTCCCACGGACAAACGATGAAGTAGGCCAACATCATCATCCATCCCGTAGCGAAGCTCACGGACTGTGGGAAGACTTTGGCGGTGTAAGCAACTTCACCGGCTGCGTCCGGCATGGCCATGACCAACTGTCCGTAGACGTAGCCGATGGGCAACAGCAACGCGCCACCGATGGCGAATCCGAGTATGCCGCCGACTGACCCTCCGCGCCCCAGCCAGTCATCCATGACGACCAGCCAGCCGACACCGACCATGGTGCCCCAGCCGAGCGTGAAGTAGTCGATGACGCGAAGTTTTCGAGCAAGTGTGGGCATGTGCGTCAGAGATGCTCAGAACAGACAAATCAGTTCATACAGCAAATTCGCGGCGAGAAGTGACGTAATCTCACCGTTGTCATACGGTGGCGAAACTTCTACCAGATCACATGCCACCAAGTTGAGCCCTTTTAAGCTGCGCACCAGCTCAAGAATCTGCGCGCTGGAGAGACCACCTATTTGCGGCGTGCCCGTCCCCGGAGCGAAGGCCGGATCTACGACATCGATATCCAGCGTCACGTAGATGGGACGCTTGCCGAACTTTTTAAGATGCCGCTTCACCAATTCGACTCCGCGGCAATGAAACTCCTCCGAAGTCACAATTTGAATGTGGTGCTCCCGCGCAAAATCGAAGTCACCTTCTGAATAGACTTGTCCGCGAAGGCCGACTTGCAGGGCGTAGCCATCGGCGATCAGACCTTCTTCAACGGCGTACTTCACAGGGGTACCGTGGGAGTGCGGGCTGCCGAAGTAGCCTCCCCAAGTGTCACCGTGGGCATCCAGCTGTACAAACCCCACTGGACCAAACTGTTTGTGGATAGCCCGCAGAATCGGCAACAGAATGGAATGGTCTCCGCCAACGCAAACTGGATGCGCCCCGGCGTGGAGGATATCCCCAAGCTGCTCGGTGATGCGGCGGTAGGTGTCTTCAATCGAAAGCGGGTTGATCGAGAGGTCGCCACAATCAGCGATCCGCCACTTTTCAAATGGATTGACCTTCAGCACCGGATTCCAGGGACGAATCATGGCTGACTGTACGCGAATGTTGCGCGGCCCGAAACGCGGTCCCGGGCGATATGTCGTGCCGCCATCAAACGGTACACCAATCAAGGCGATGTCGAGCTCTTCCGCTCGCGTAATGTGAGGCAGACGCATGAACGTGGGCACACCGGAGAATCGCGGGTAGACCAAAGCGTCCACCGGCTGGGGGTGTGGACTCCGAAGTTTCTTCGGCTTCATAAGGCTTGGTTTCATAAGTCTGGGTTTCACAAAGCGGCGCGATTATAAAGCATCGCAGTCACATATTCCGTTTCATCGGCGGAGACCGCACCAGCGGCCGGGTGTGCTATGTTTTAGCTTCTCCAGAATTCTGCGAGGCAACGATGCCCCGATACGAATATCGCCCACTCAAACCAACTCCGCCTGCGGAACAGGTCTTTATTGAATGGATCGACCAACTCGACCGGGAGTTTATAAACCGCGAGCCCAACCACCGCAGCGATGTGGTGCGCGCTGCCCTGCACCAACTTTATCTGGGCCGTCCGTACCGCGCACCAGAGTCAGGCGGGCCGCTGGCGCAGCAAGCACTGGTGCACTCGTTTGACCCACGCAACGCCACGCTTGAGCCTGAGTATTACGGAGATGTGGATTCCGCGAAATATGCCGAGCGCAAACCGCTGATCTGGTTCTGGATGATGTATGACCGTTCGCCGGTGGGCTTGAATCATTGGCTCGGGTATCGAGTGCGCGCCATGCTGGCGCGCCATGTTTTTAAACACTGCGGGAAGAATGTAAAAATCTTTCACGGGGTTGAGGTTTCGTTCGGATACAACCTGACCGTCGAGGACAATTGCACTATCCACAAATACGTTCTGCTCGATGATCGCGGTGAGATCATCATCCACGAGGGTAGTTCGGTCTCCGACTACGCAAACGTCTACTCGCATGCGCACGATCTCAACGACGGCATGATCGTCGACGATCAGCGCACTGAGATTGGCCCCAAGGCACGTATCACGTATCACGCTACAGTATTAAGCGGAGTGACGGTGGCAGAACATGGGATGGTAGGGGCGATGGGCGTCGCTTCTAAAAATGTGGAGCCTTTTCATATTGTTGCCGGTATCCCGGCCAAGCCGGTGAAGATAAAGCCGATCGCGCCGGAAGAGTTGCGGCGGAAGTTCGAGCAAAAGTAAATGCGGAACATTGCGACGGCATTAGCTGGCACATTTTCCCATTATGGTCGAACCTCATAGAATTTGTCATTAATGTTATAACTGTAATGTTAGACTGCCTGTACGCTCCATTGATCAAATATCAGTCCTTGGACTTGCTCAGAACACATGCCGCCCATCCCCACACACTCGAAAGTGCCGCTGGTTGGAGTGGTTCTCTCAGCGTTGGTCCTGGTCGCTCTTGGCGCGAGCACTCTGTTCACCGTCATCAGTTACGTCACCAGATAAATCATTTTTTCGTTTGACTTCCTACAAATGCGGCATGCTGAAACACGTAGCTGCGTCTTCAGGTTCCTATAAGGGTTGTGAACTGCGAGGTTACATGGTTTCGCGTCTGCTAGAATCGAGGCCAACCTCGGATGACCCTGCAGCATGTTGACATTCTATTTCAGTTGATCGTGTTCTTGTTTGCGATCAGCTTTCACGAATCGGCGCACGCCTGGACGGCGAACCGTTGCGGCGACCCTACCGCCCGCATGCTGGGCCGAATCACGCTTAATCCAATCAAGCATATTGACCCGGTGGGAACCGTTTTGCTGCCCTTGATCGCATCCGTGGCACGAATTCCGATGCTGGGCTGGGCCAAGCCAACTCCGGTGAACCCGCAGAATTTCAAAAACCCAGTGCGGGATGACATCCTTACTTCCGTGGCGGGGCCTATTAGCAATTTTCTGGTGGCCGGTGGCGCGCTCTGCGTGCTCGCGCTTATTTCATTTGTGTCGCCTCTGGGGCACCAGATTGTCCACGCCATCCCGTTCGTATATCCGAATCGTCTTGAACTATTGGCCGCGCAAACAGGTTCCGCCCTTATGCCACTGAGCTTGTTGGCGTATGAATTGATGGTCATCAATATAGTTCTCGGAGTCTTTAATCTGATCCCGATTCCACCGCTGGATGGAAGCCACGTAATACGACATTTTCTGCCGGATCCAATACTGCGGGTCTACGACACAGTTGGTATTTTTGGCTTGATGGCGCTGGTCTATCTTGGAGGGGGGTTACTAGCGCGTTTGATCTATCCTGTAAAAGATCTATTTGACTCTTTCTTGATCCGATTCTGATGACTTCACGTTCCAATCACCGCAAACGGGTGCTAAGCGGCATGCGTTCTACCGGTAAGCTGCACCTGGGCAATTTTGTCGGCGCGCTCGACAACTGGGTGCGCATGCAGGATCAGTACGAGTGCTTCTTCTTTGTCGCAGATTGGCACGCTCTCACCACCGACTACGCTGATACCTCGCGCATAAAGGAGAATTCGCTGGAGGTACTCCTCGACTGGCTGGCTGCCGGACTCGATCCGGAGCGTTGTACCATGTTCATTCAGTCACACGTTCCCGCACACGCCGAATTGCACCTATTGTTCTCGATGATCACACCGTTAGGTTGGCTGGAGCGTGTACCTAGCTACAAGGAGCAAAGAGAAAACATTGCGGAGAAGGATCTGGGAACTTACGGATTTCTCGGTTACCCAGTTCTGCAAGCGGCGGACATTCTGATCTACAAAGGCGACTTCGTTCCGGTCGGCGAAGACCAAGTGCCGCATGTGGAGTTGACACGGGAAATCGCCCGCCGTTTTAACATGTTTTATCCCCGCCGGAACCGCGGTCACGAAGCTTTTGGCATCAACCCTGAGGAGGCCAACCGTCTTTACTGTGTTTTTCCTGAGCCACAGCCGCTGCTGACACCTGCCGCAAAGCTGCCGGGCACCGATGGCCGCAAGATGTCGAAATCCTATGGAAACACGATTCTACTGACCGATCCGGAGCCAGTGGTTCGGCAGAAACTCAAGACCATGGTCACCGACCCAGCACGGGTGCGCCGCACCGATCCAGGTAATCCGGATGTGTGCCCGGTGGGCGATCTGCACAAGATTTTTAGCGACCGCTCAACTATCGCCAAGGTTGATGAGGGTTGCCGCTCGGCTGGAATCGGCTGTATCGAGTGCAAAAGCTGGGCGGCAGACGCCTTAGTGAACATCCTCACGCCTATGCAGGAACGCCGGAGAAAATACGAGGAGAATCCGCGGCTGGCATGGGATATTCTTGAAGCAGGTTCATCCCGGGCACGGAAAGTGGCCGGCAACACCATGGATGAAGTGCGTGAGGCCATGGGCATCTCATTGCAGTACGAGCGCCCCGACGCGCTCGCTAAATAAACCGTTCGAACGCACTAGGAAAAATGCCTGAACCTTTGAAGATTGTTTCGAGAAGGCCCGATCCCGCCGCGAGACCGGTTTCTTCACCCGTAAATCCGCCGGGCATCGAAAAAGCCGGGCATGACCAGGGTGAGTCACCGTTCGCGGTCAGCGTCGGCGCGGTGTATGAAGGTCCACTCGATCTGCTGCTCGATCTGATCCGCAAACAGGATATCGATATTTACGATATCCCCATCGCCGAGATCACCGCGCAGTACCTGGCCTATGTGGAAAAGTTGCAGGAGCTGGATGTGAACGTGGCTGCGGATTTTATCTACATGGCCGCCGTGCTCATCCATATCAAATCGAAGATGCTTCTGCCACGCGATCCGTTTGCGTCAGCGGAGAGCGAAGAGGATCCGCGGAACGAACTAGTGAACCGCCTGCTGGAACATGAGAAATTCAAATCCGCCGCTCAAATGCTCTTTCAGAAGCAACAGATTGAGAACGCGGTTTGGTCTAACCCGGCCATCAAGGAGTTCATGGATGCGGAGGGCACCGACCCTGAGATGGCAGCCGATGTAATTGATCTGGTCAAGACATTCCAACAGATCCTGGATCGAGCGCGGTCGCGTCCGATTCTCCAGATAGATGAGGAAGGAGTGACGGTCGGCCAGATGATCGACTATTTGCGGCGGCGGCTTATGTTGGAAGACCGTCCGGTTCGGCTGAAGCAATTGCTGCGCAATGTTAACTCGCGGCAGACACTGGTGTGCATGTTCCTCGCGCTACTCGAAATGGTTAGGCTGCAAGCGATTCAACTGCGGCAGGATCGCTTGTTCGGCGAAGTCCTCCTACGCAAGCACACCGGATTCGAGGCTATTATGGCAGAGCAGGCCGCGGTGCGGGACGATTGGCGGTAGCGCGACAGAAAGTGGTCAGGTTACGGCCGGACGCGTAGAGCGGCGCAATAATTGAAATGACAATCCTCACATGAGTCTTAAAGCCAAACTTGAAGCCATCATCTATGCAGCGGAAACGCCGATTACTTTGGATCACATGGTCCAGTTGGTGAACGATTCTGTTGCGAACGAGACTGCCCCCGCCGATGATGCTGGGATCAAGCTCCAGGTTCGTGATGCTATCGAAGGGTTGATAGCCGACTACAGCTCTCCCGATCACGGGGTTGAGATCCGCCAGATCGCCGGCGGATACCGCATGTCTACGAAGCCTGAGCACCATGACGTGGTGCGGGCATTTGCCAAGAGCTTGAAACCGCCAATCCGACTTTCACTTCCGGCGCTTGAAACTCTGGCGGTAATCGCTTACAAGCAGCCGGTCACGGTCCCTGAAATCAGCGAAATTCGCGGGGTCGATTCCAGTGGCGTGATTGCCACCCTGCTGGATCGCAAGCTGATTACGACCGCCGGACGAAAAGCAGTCATTGGGCGCCCCATCCTCTACAAAACCAGTAAGGAATTCTTGCTTCGTTTCGGTTTGAAGGACGTTGGCGAACTACCCAGCATGGAAGAATTTGAGAACCTAGTGGCGCAATCCTTTGAAGCAGACCTGCCTGCCGCCCTTGAGGGCCCTTCTGATGCAACCGGTGTACCGGACAACGGGGCCGTGGAACCGCAACACGGCGAACGAGAAGACGATGCCAGCCGGGGCGACCGTGAGAATGAATCTGTGCACCAGGCTGAAACGTCCACCAGCCGCTCGCAGGAGTAGCCGCTAATGCCTGCGGAACGCCTCCAAAAAATAATTGCCGCTGCCGGAGTCGCTTCTCGTCGCAAGGCTGAAGAACTCATCACCGCGGGTCGTGTGGTAGTTAACGGAAACGTGGTGACCGAGCTCGGTTCAAAAGCCGACCCGGAGCATGATCACATCCGAGTGGATGGCAAGCTTCTACATGGTTCCCAGCGCCCTGTCTATCTTTTATTGAACAAGCCCAAGGGTTTCGTGACGACGATGAGCGACCCCGAGCGACGGCCCACGGTCATGGATTTGGTACGCGGTGTGGGCAGCAGAGTGTACCCGGTCGGCCGCCTGGATTACGCTAGCGAAGGCTTGCTATTACTTACCAATGACGGAGACCTGGCTCATCGGCTAATGAAGGCAGCATCGCACGTCGCCAAGACCTACGTCGTCAAAGTGAGCGGCAAACCGGCGGAGGAGAAACTTGTGCGCCTGCGGGCGGGACTTTCGATCGGTACGGATCAGCAGAAACGAGTCAAGACCTCGCCCGCGAGAATCCGTCTGGTGCGCGACGCGCCGAATCCGTGGTATGAAATTACATTGATTGAGGGCCGCAACCGACAAATCCGGCGCATGTTCGAAGAGATTGGGCATCACGTAGAGAAGATCAGGCGTGTGCGTTATGGTCCCTTGGAACTGGACGTCGAACCTGGAAAATTTCGTCTGCTCACGCTGCAAGAAATCGCCAAACTAAAATCCCTGTCGCAGACGGGTTCCCCCCTAGTACGAAGCCATCGCAGCCTGTCATCATAGGCATCGAACATGAGCCGATTCTACGATCTGGTTACGGAACATGTGCGAACTTTGGGAAGAGGCACCCCCGGCAAACCTAAGCGCTACGCGGAACGGGATGGCGCTCTGAACTGCATCAGAATGGCCTCCAATGAAAACCCCTTTGGCCCATCTCCGCTGGCCATCGAAGCTATGCAGGCCGTGGCGGAGGAATCTAACTTTTACCCCGACAATAACGTTGCTGAGTTACGCCGGAAAATTGCGGAGCGTCACCTGCTGGCGATTGAGAGCGTCCTGGTCACTGCGGGTTCTACGTCACTTCTTGGCATCATTGCGCGCACTTTACTTTCGCCAGGTCGCAATGCAGTCAGCAGCGAACGTTCCTTCATCGTATATTCCATCGCCACTAAGGCCGCCGGGGGGCGTTTAATCGAGGTGCCGATGCGCCACGATGGCTTCGATCTTGACGCCATTGCCGACGCGATCGATCAGAACACGCGAATTATTTTCGTGGCCAATCCAAATAATCCAACGGGCACAATTGTGGGTCCGGACGCTCTCGACCGTTTCCTGACTCGTATCCCAGATCATGTCATCGTTGTATTGGACGAGGCTTATTACGACTTTGCACAATACTTTGCTGTGGCTCGCGGCGTGGAATATTCGCGCGCACTCGAATATGTCCGCCAAGGCCGCAATGTAGTGGTCTTGCGTACCTTCTCGAAAGCACATGGCTTGGCGGGAGTGCGCGTAGGGTACGGGTTGGGTCCAGCCGAACTGATGGGATATTTCAGGCGTATGCGGACCACGTTCTCGGTGTCGGTAATGGCCCAGGCAGCAGCGTCGGCCGCCCTTGAAGACGCAGGCCACATTCAACAAGCATTGGAAAACAATGCGGAGCAGTCGGCGCTGCTGAGCAATGCCATTTTCTCGATGGGATATCACGTATCTACAACCTGGGGAAATTTTCTTTATTGCGAGCTCGGCGGGGACGCAGGTGCGATCGCCTCGGCCCTACAGGTGGAAGGAGTAATTATCAGGCCGCTGGGGGCGTGGGGCGCACCGACAGCGATTCGTGTCACAGTCGGGACGCCGGACCAAAATCAGATTTTTCTGAAGGCTTTCAAGAAAGTGATGGACGGCACGCCGGTCAGGTAATCCACTTTATCGGATTGTTTTGGTCAATCTTTCATGGCGTGAGGCTAAATTTTATCTATATCCGGGGTTGGATATTATCTAGCAACCATGGGCAATCGCGCCGCGCCATATAATCCCGCATCGCTCCCTAACAAAGCCCGAGTAATGATTGTCTCTTCCCGCGCCCGGATCGACTTTTGCCGACGCGCCGGTTGCGTCACTCAGCGGATCAGAGGGCGCGGTGGCCGCGTACACCATTGATCGCTGCCGCAGTTCTTCAAAGATGCTGGGGGAGAATGCATCCCACGCGCTCGAAACGCCGCCTCCTATCACGTAAATGGGCAGGTTCAGCGAGTTCACCAGAGCAGCGAGAACGATTCCCAGAGACCGTCCGACGTGGCGGAAAATTCGGCGTGCGGATTCGTCCCCTTGAATGGCAAGGTTGTACACGGCCTTAGCGCTGAATTCAGGATTATTACTCGCCGCAGCCGCCAACTCGACAGCCTCGCCATTGGCAATTGCTTCGTGCGCCATTCGTACGACAGCGGTCGCAGAGGCGTATTGCTCCAGGCAACCGCGGTTGCCACATCCGCAGAGCTGACCTTCGGGCTCTACCGTAATATGTCCGAATTCGCCGGCCATTCCAACCATGCCGTGCCAAATGCGCCCGTCGAGCACGATTCCCCCACCAACGCCGGTACCCAGAGTCAACATGGCTACGTCATCAAAGTTGCGTGCCGCTCCCAACCACTTCTCGCCAAAGGCTGCGACATTCGCATCGTTATCCAGGATGACCCGCGTGCCCAATCGTTTTTCAATCTCCGACCGCACCGGAGAATCAGCCCATCCAGGCAAATTCGGAGATTCGCGAATCATTCCGGTCCGCATGTCAATGATCCCCGGCACACCAATGCCGATGCCCTCTAATGTGGCCAAGTCCTTATACTTTGCAGTCAAGTGCTGGACGGCATCGCACATATCATTGATGACGTGGTCGCGGCCAAGCGTCACTCGTGTGCCCAAGCTGATCTTTTCCAACAAGGAACCCTGTTCCTCAACCGCCGCGATGCGAAGGTTGGTCCCCCCGAGATCAACACCGATTGAAAAGTTAGGCATGTTCGCGAATCAGAGTATCATTCGGGATTTTCGATTACCAATCTGCTGCGTCCGATTCAAGCGGAGCGAGGGCAAATGGCCAGTGACACTTCATTTCTGGCATTTAGGGCAGTAGTGGCTGCTTCGCCCAGCGATGACTACGCGCTTGACCGGAGTCCGGCATACGAGGCAGGGTTCGCCTTCACGGCCATACACCCGATGTTGCAGCTGAAAAAAGCCCTCGGCACCGTCCGCATCCACATAGTCGGAGATAGACGAGCCACCCAGTGAAATCGCCTGGTTCAGCACTTGCTGGACAGATCGATATAAACGACGCAATTGGTCACGCGAGAGTGACGCCACTCGCCGTCGCGGCCGAATGCCAGCGCGAAACAGCGACTCATCCGCGTAAATGTTACCGACCCCGCTCAGGAGCCTCTGGTTCAGCAAAGCACTTTTGATTGGAGTCTTGCGTCCGCGGAAAAGATCGAGGAAACGCTCGAGTACAACTTCCAACGGCTCAGAACCCGCTGCGGCGAACTCGCGGCCCGCTGATACGCTCAAACGTCCAAACCGGCGTGGATCGACGAAACGCAATTCCCTGCCCGACGCCAGTTTCACAATAGCATGAGTATGCTTGGCGATCTCCGCCGCGGCGGAACAGACGACGAACTGCCCCGTCATCCCGAGGTGCACGATCCACTGAGACTCTGTCTGTGTGGAACGACCCTGATCGACAAATGCGCTATGTCTCTTGCGGGACGATCGAGAGGGCCTTGAGCGCCGTCGATCTGTTGCCAGATCAACAACAATATGCTTCCCTACTCGTCGTACACCCGCGATCCGCTTGCCCTCCAGAGTGTCCACGATAGCCGCCGCTGGAGACTTCAGAGGTTCTGGCTTTGAGCCCAGCCAGACAGACTCAATAAGGTCGCCCGTGACTCGACTTGCCAGCCCTCGCGCAATGGTTTCGACTTCCGGAAGCTCAGGCATTAAAACAGTCTACCGTTGCTGGCAGTTAGTCGTCAGGTGGCCGAATGGCGCGACAGCCGCTCCGTCCTCCTTTCTCGCTTTTGCGTCAACGGGTAATTGCGGATACGGTGTGATTGGATTCTCCAGGAGGAAGTTCCAATTGCCCATCCCGAGCACGGCAATGTATCATGTTCAGTACACACCTGCTCGCCCTACATTCCAAGAATTCAGCGCTAGCACTTCCCACGTGGGTGCGACAAGTGTGTGCGACCCCGCAATGCGGCCGGGGCGGCTGCGCGACTTACTCCCATGGGGTGGAATTTGAAAAAGGGCAAGACGGCGATCATCGTAGGTGCGCAATGGGGCGATGAAGGCAAGGGCAAAATAGTTGACGTCCTCTCCGAAAATTTCTCCATAGTGGCGCGCTATGCCGGCGGACACAATGCGGGGCACACCGTCATCATCAACAACAAAAAGTTCATTCTGCAATTGGTTCCGTGCGGAGTGCTGCGCTCTGGCTGCCGAAGCGTCATCGGAAACGGGGTAGTGCTTGATCCCATGGCTTTCCTCAAGGAGGTTGCTGCCCTGCGCGATGCCGGCGTCAAAGTGGACGGCACGATTTCTGTGAGCAACCGTGCCCATGTCATCCTGCCTTACCACCGCATGATCGAATTGGCCGCGGAAAACGCGCCTGGGCGGGTCAAGATTGGAACAACCTCGCGCGGAATTGGACCAGCGTATGAAGATAAGATGGGTCGTCGCGGGCTGCGCGTCGCTGACCTGCTCGACCTGAAGTTGCTCAAGACTCACATCGAGAACGCCTGCCGCGAGAAAAATATGATCGCGCACGCGTTGTTCAACTCGGAGCCGCTCGATGCCGACAAGATGTACCACGAGTATGCCGATGCTGCCGAAAAGATTTCGCCGTTCGTCTGTGATACTGCAGTCCTGCTCAACCAGGCACTGGTGAATGGCGAATCCATTGTTTTCGAAGGCGCTCAAGGTACTATGCTCGATATCGACCATGGCACCTATCCCTTCGTGACTTCCTCAAGCGCTACTTCGGGCGGTGCGGTTACAGGGACCGGCGTGGCGCCCACGGCGATTGACTTGGTGATTGGCGTGACCAAGGCGTATTGCACGCGAGTGGGTGGCGGGCCGTTTCCAAGTGAAGTTGAGGGTCCAAATGGTGACTTGTTGCGCGCCCGCGGAAACGAATATGGCGCTGTCACTGGCCGCCCGCGTCGCTGCGGCTGGCTCGATTTGCCACTTCTCCGCTACGCAGGCATGATTAACGGCATCTCATGGCTCGTGGTCACGAAGCTGGATGTGCTGGATGAACTTCCTGAAATCCCCGTCTGTGTTGGGTACAAGATTGACGGCAAAAGGATGGGGACTATACCCGCACAGGACAGTGGTTACCGCAAGATTGAATGCATTTACAAGAACTGGCCGGGCTGGCGCACTTCTACGTTAGGAATCACCAGTATGGACAAGTTGCCCAAGCCAGCGCGTGAATACCTCGCATTCGTTGAGCGCGAGAGTGGAGCAAGGATCGGTATGGTTTCCACGGGGCCAGGACGGGAACAGACCATTTTCGTGGATGAATTCCTCATTTGGCTAAACGGTGCGGCTGGAAAGGGCAGACAGGCGAAGGCTCGAGTTCAGTAGAAAGAAACGGAGCGGAAGATGGTTGTTTTGGCGGTAACGTGGATGGCGAAGCAAGGACATGAAGCCGAAGTCTCGGAAATTTTCGGTAAGCTGACAGAGGAATCTCGCAAAGAGTCTGGATGCCTCCTGTACCAAGTGCATCGCCACAAGACCGAACCGCGCCGCTTCTTCATATACGAGCAGTACAAGGACGATGCTGCGCTTGAGGCCCATCGTGCCGCCCCGCACTTTCTTCAATATGCTCGCAAGGCCCTGACCAAAATCGCCGACAGAGTGGACGGCCATCTGTTTGTCCCTCTCGACGAGGCTTCGAAGCCGTAAATAGGGAAGCTATTTTCCCTTATCAACCATCAGGACGCCGCCTGAGGCGTAACTTTCCTTCGACACTTCGTGAAAAGCCACCACAATTGCTTCGCGACGTGCGGCTGCTTCTTCAACCAAAACATCGGTGATGCGCTGCGCCATTTTTCGTTTCTGCTCGGCGCTGCGGCCTTCGAGCATTGTGATTTGAACCATCGGCATGGTAGTTCGCTCCTGGCTACTCAGCTTGAAACCTGTCCAACTTTATTTTGCCAGCTCGTATCCTGCGAAAAAAAAGCTCAACTCGAAACCGGCGGTATCCTCGGCGTCAGATCCGTGAATCGCATTGTGCTCGATGCTAGCACCCCATTTCTTGCGGATGGTTCCTTCCTCGGCATTGGCAGGGTTCGTCGCGCCCATCAGCTTTCGCAGGTCAGCAATTGCATTTTCTTTTTCTAAAGCCAGCGCGACGATAGGGCCGCTGGACATAAAGTCCGTCAGCGAATTGTAAAAAGGCTTGGCCGCGTGTACCGCGTAAAACTGCTCTGCCTGGTGCTTGGAAATCTCCAGCATCTTCAGGCAGAGAATTCGGAAATTGTTTTTCTCAAACTGTTCAATAATATCTCCGATCGCATTCTTACGAACTGCATCGGGTTTGACGATGGTGAGGGTGCGTTGCAGGGTTTTCATGTATGAAGTTGTTTGATCTCCGCTTTAGTGTTTATCTTGCCGCAGACTCTGACGTACTCTGGCGCTAGGCCTTGGCAACCGCAGGCAACACCGAAAGCAGCGTTTCGCCAATCGCCGCCGGCGAAGTGGCGATCTTAATACCGGCAGCCTGCATGACTTTGATCTTCTCAGCCGCTGTGCCCTTGCCGCCCGAAATGATCGCTCCGGCGTGTCCCATGCGGCGTCCCGGAGGGGCGGTTTGTCCGGCAATGAAGCCGACCACCGGCTTTCGCATGTGATTCTTCACATACTCGGCCGCGCTTTCCTCCGCGTTGCCGCCAATTTCGCCGATCATTACTACCGCTTCAGTCTGTGGATCTCTATTGAACAACTCAAGCGCATCCACAAAATTGGTTCCAATGATCGGGTCCCCACCTATTCCGATCGCGGTGGACTGACCAATGCCGCGGGTGGTGAGTTGATACACAGCTTCGTAGGTCAACGTCCCGGAGCGCGACACAATCCCGACTGGCCCTTCTTTGTGGATACGGCCCGGCATGATGCCGATTTTGCACTTGCTCGGTGAAATAATGCCCGGACAATTCGGGCCAATCAGGCGCGAGCGGCGATTCTGCAGGAACTCCCAGGCCCGAACCATGTCGAGAGTCGGAATTCCTTCCGTGATGCAGACAATCAACTCCACCTCCGCGTCGGCCGCTTCCATGATGGCGTCGGCAGCGAATGGTGGCGGGACAAAAATAACCGAAGCGTCGGCGTCGGTCTTATCCACCGCCTCCTGCACGGTATTGAAAATCGGCCAACCCTCGTGTGTGGTGCCACCCTTGCCCGGGGTCACCCCACCGACGATCCTGGTGCCATACTCGGCGCAAGCTTTGGCGTGAAAGGTGCCCTCGCGCCCGGTCAGGCCTTGCACAATTACTCGCGTTCGTTTATCGACCAAAATTGCCATAACTTAATGACGCCCTCTTCGATGCCCTACGCGGCGTTCGCCGCAGCCACGACCTGCTCAGCTGCATCCTTCATGGTTTCAGCCACAATGAAGTTCAGCCCCGATTGTTTGAGTATCTCGCGGCCTTCCTCCACATTGGTACCTTCGAGACGAAGCACGATGGGTAACTGAATGTTGGTCTTTCGCGCGGCTTCGACCACGCCAGTAGCCAGCGTGTCTACTCGCAGAATGCCACCAAAAATATTAATCAGGACGGCCTTTACGCTTTTATCACTGAGCAGGATTTCAAAAGCATGCGTCACCTGCTCAGCATTGGCGCCGCCACCCACGTCAAGAAAGTTTGCCGGCATGCCACCAGCGTATTTGACGATGTCCATGGTCGCCATCGCCAACCCCGCGCCGTTGACCATGCAGCCAACGTTCCCGTCGAGCTTGATGTAATTGAGGTTGTATTTAGAGGCTTCGACTTCGAGCGGATCTTCCTCGTCAACGTCGCGCAGTTCGCGAATGTCGGGATGCCGAAACAACGCATTGTCATCGAAATTGATCTTGGCATCGAGCGCGAACAGCCGCCCATCCGTGGTAGTGATGAAAGGATTAATCTCCAGAAGCGAAGCGTCCGTATCCTCGAATGCCTTGTAGAGCCCTGTCATGAATTGCACGGCCTGGTTGACCTGTTGCGGCTTGAGCCCAAGTTGAAACGCCAGCTTGCGCGCCTGAAAGGGCTCCAGTCCCATGCCGGGATCGATGTATTCCTTCAATATGGCCTGCGGATTCTGTGCGGCAACTTGCTCGATTTCCATACCGCCTGCGGCCGACGCCATGAAGACTGGCTTGCCTTCTTCGCGGTCGACAAGGATTCCAATGTATAGCTCTTTTTCAATGGGCAAAGTCTCTTCGATGAGCAAACGTTGCACGATGCGGCCTTCGGGTCCCGTCTGATGTGTCACCAGCCGCATACCCAGCATTTTCCCAGCGAGTTCAACTGCTTCCTCCACTGATTTGGCGATTTTCACTCCTCCGCCCTTGCCGCGTCCGCCCGCATGGATCTGAGCTTTGACTACCACTCCACTCGCGCCCGCACTGAACAAATTCCCGGCAGTGCGCTCTGCTTCCTCGCGGGTCGTGGCCATCTCGCCGCGCGGTACTGCCACACCATATTTCTTCAGGATTCCTTTGGCCTGGTATTCGTGAATTTTCATAACGATTCTAACTACCAATAAATTGGGCAGGGCTCAGCTTGCAGCTTCAATTGCAGGCAGCAAACCTTTGATTTTATAGAAGGGACTGATATTGGGCAAACCTGCGCTTCCATTGCGCCACGTCCCTGCCGCAAAACGATGCTAATCTGTACGGCGCATGATCACTGACGTTCTCCACTGTATTGCCAATCAACGCCAGTCGCTGTCGCGGGAAGAGGCGCGCAGCGTCATGTCTGAAATACTGTCTGGAAAATGCACGGACGCTCAAATCGCAGCCCTGCTCGTCGCACTACACATGAAGGGCGAGACCGTGGAAGAGATCGTGGGCTTCGCCGAGGCCATCCGTGCCGCTGCCGTTCCCCTCGAACTTCCGCGCAATTCCACCCTTGACGTAAGCGGCACCGGGCGCGATGCACTGGTTGACACTTGCGGCACCGGCGGAGACGCCAGCGGTACGTTCAACATTTCAACCACTACGGCTTTGGTGGTGGCAGGGGCGGGTGTCCGCGTTGCCAAGCATGGCAATCGCAGTGTTACTTCAAAATGTGGCTCGGCGGATGTAATGGAGGCGCTGGGTGTAAACATCACGCTGCCACCCGCCCAACTGGCTACCTGTTTGGAGGAAGTTGGCATTGCCTTCCTATTTGCTCCGGCAATGCACTCGGCGATGAAGCACGTGCAGACGGCCCGCCGCGAACTACGGCTGCGCACTGTTTTCAATTTGCTTGGCCCGTTGACTAATCCGGCGCGCGCGTCCGCGCAGGTGGTCGGAGTTTACTCGGCCGATCTGGTAGAGAAATTAGCAGAGGCGCTGAGCATGCTCGGCGCGCGCCGGGCACTGGTCGTGCACGGGGCTGACGGTCTGGACGAAATTACCATTACCGGCCCTACCCGCATCGGCGAAGTGCGTGATGGCCAGGTTCGCAGTTATGAAGTGACCCCAGAGGAGTTTGGAATGGAGCGCGCCTCGGTCGAAGAGATCTCTGGTGGCGACGCAGTTGAGAATGCCGCAATCGTCCGCGAGGTTCTCGCCGGCAAAAAATCGCCCAGGCGCGATGTCGTTCTGCTCAACTCCGCCGCCGCCCTGGTGGCGGCCGGAAAGGCGGAGCATCTGGGCGATGCGCTGCCGCTCGCGGCGGACTCGATTGACTCGGGTGCTGCAGGAAAGAAATTGGACGCACTCGTGCGCTTCACCAATGCTCGGCATTAGGACTTACGACGCCTCTTTCGTCAATCTCTCAATTTGTTCCAGGTGATTCGTGCCATGCCCGGCCATCATTTCGACCAGTTCAGCCAGCGTCACATTCCTGTTGCGCTCCGGATGAAAAGCAGATTTGTCCAAATCGCCTGGCCTGAGTCGCCGCAAGAGCCGCAGGTTGTTATGGCGGTTCAATCCGTAAACCGCGACCAGTTCGGCAGGAGCAGCTTCCATGTAACCGAGATTCCGGGCCCAGTCGTCTTGATCAATCGGCGCAATGACAGGTTTTTTATCAGCCAAAATTTGTCGCATGCGGTATCCGTAAACAATTTCTATGTCCGCCAAATGGCCGAGTATCTCAAGAATGGACCACCTGTTCGGAGCCGGCTTGTAGCGCAGCGCCTTGTCGGATAATCCGGAGACTGCCGCCGCAATCTTCCTCGGACTGATCTCTGCGGCATCCAAATGTTTTTTCAACTCCGCTTCTGTCATGGCCACTCCTTACAAAGAAAGCTGTGGAAACGCGTGGTGGGGTGCCCCGACGACAGACTCTCACTCGACGTCCACCTTCTGCATCCATTGCGCCACCTGAACTTTCCAGCCCAACTCTTTGATCATGGCGTCCCGTAACTGTGACGATGCCGCTGGTTCGCCGTGCACCAGATAGCTGACCTCCGGACTTCTGGGAAAAGTATGCAACCACTGCAGGAGTTCCGGTGTGTCGGCATGATCGCTGAACTGCTCGAGTGAGGCTACCTGCGCGCGAATGGGGACCATCTCGCCAAAGATCTTCACTTCACGTGCTCCGCTTTGAATGGTAAAACCACGCGTGCCAGGCGCCTGGAATCCGATGAAGATCACCAGGTTTCTTGGATCCGGCAGCCGCTGTGCCAGATGATGCAGGATGCGTCCGCCAGTTACCATCCCACTCGACGAAATGATAATAGACGGATAGTGCGTCGCATTGATCTTCTTCGACTCTTCTGCCGTCGAAGCAAAAGTGAATTCCCGCCACTGCAGGGGAAATCCGCACGTTTCAATAAGCTGGCGTGTTTCTTCGCTGTACTCCTCGGTGTGCTTCAAGAAAACTTCCACCGCCTTGATCGCCATCGGACTGTCGCAGTACACGGGAACAGTTGGAAGCTGTCCCGTTAGCATCAGCTGCTTGAGGAGAAAAAGGAACTTTTGCGTGCGTTCCACCGCAAAAGCGGGTACGATCACGCTGCCGCCTCGCTCCACCGTCTGCCGGATCAAGGCCGCTAGTTGCGGTCGCGGATCATTTGTCGGGTGTACCCGGTTCCCGTAGGTCGACTCCATGACCAGCAGATCCGCAGTTTCCCCTTCCACCGGTCCCGAGTGAACTACCTTGCCCGGAGCTACGGTCTCATTGCGCAGGCGCCCAATGTCCCCCGTAAAAAGCAAGCGCCGCGTGCCGCTGTCGGTGGTGAGCTCGATCTCTGCCATGCATGATCCCAGAATGTGTGCTGCTCGCACGAAACGGAAGGCAAGCTCCGGGCTGAGTCGCGTAGTCTGGTGATACGGCACCGGGTGAAAATATTTCAGCGAGTCTTGCGCTTCCTCTAAGGTGTACAGGGGTAGCGCAGGGGAATGTTTTGATGCCTTCTTTTTGTTGTAAAAAGCCGCATCTTCTTCCTGGAGGTGCCCAGAATCCGGAAGGAGAATCGAACACAGATCAATCGTGGCCTGGGTAGCGTAGATCGGTCCGCGGAAACCTCCTTTCACCAGCCGGGGAATCCAGCCGCTATGGTCCAAATGCGCGTGGGTCAGGACGACTGCGTCAATCTCGGGCGCCGGTACCGGCGCGTTCTGCCAGTTGCGCTCGCGCCATTCTTTGTGACCCTGAAACAACCCACAATCAATAAGAACCTGAAGGCCATTCTTTCCGCTGCCATCTACCCGCGTGTTGATCAAGTGTTTCGAACCTGTGACCGTGCCGGCGGCGCCGAGAAATTGAATGTAGGTCAAGAATCCTCACCCTCCATGCGCGGATGCTACTTACTCAATCCGGTGATCTTAAATGTATTGTTTGTCATATCAATCTCTGGCACGCTGCCATCATTCACCACCACTTCCTGAGGTGTCGAAGGGACCGTGATTCGGATCACGCCAGTTGCGTGGCCATGAACCACAACGCGCTTGGTGACTTCACCGCCCTCGATGTGTAAGGTGACCGGTACCTCCGTTCCCGCGCCGCCGAGATTCTCCACCGTAATGGTGACGAGATAGCCGGCCTGCGATGTCTTGCTGGGATACACCGATAGCACGCGGAAGTCCGGCAGTCCGCGATCGCGGTATATCCAGTCATCGAAGAACCATCCCACATCGCGCTTTGCATGAGCTTCTATCAGGTGCTGCATGTAAGTAGGCTCACGATCGTGCTCAGGCTGGTATGCGGCCAATGCTTTTTTCAATGCGTCGTCCCCGATCATGTCGCGCAACATCCACCAGACATACACAGCCTTGCTTCGGTAAAACACTTCTTCGAACGTAGTAACCAGAGGTTGAAGGCTATGCGGGTCGGGCGAAGCAGCTTTGGATGACGATGAAGAAGAAACCGTAGTGGGCGCCGAAGGCGTCTCGGCCTGCAACAGCGCCGCGCGGTGCAGGCCCATATAATCCAGCGCTGCTTGCCGGCCATCTTGCCGCTCTCGATAAAGCGCCTGCGCGAAATGCGCCAATCCTTCGTAAATCCATGGTCGGGGTGAGAGGAATGCCGCGTGCGTCAATTCGTGGGCCAGCGTCATTTGCACGAATTTCGGATCATCGTCGCGAAGTGGCGTCAGCAGCAGACGGCCGCTTTCGAAAGGTGCCTCGCCGGCATCGGGCAATTCCATGACCTCCGCTTTTTCCCGCGGTGCGCCGAACCAATCCGTCACCAGAGGCACCACAGTCTCCGCCATCTTGGAATAACTCTCTGCTTCAGATGCGTGCTGAGGAAGGTGATAGACCCGAAGTGCGGGTCCCGCAAAAGTATTGTAGTTGGAAGCTGCAAAGGCGGGGACTGTCGCTCCTATCGGTTCGAATGAACACTTGGTGACGAGAAATTCGTTCGGGTTTTCTTTTTTGCCCCTCGTCGGGGACTTCCCATTACATAGCAGGATGGGTGAACCTTCGACGTTTGCAGGCGAGTAATTAATTTCAAGCTGCATGTCCGATTCACGCTCGCGCGCCTTCCATCTTCCGATAGCCTCAAACACGCTGTTTCCTTCCGATAAATTCGCCGACTCCATCGCCAACGGGTACCACGCCACGTACCCCACGCCGCGCACCGCGGTAAATGATTGGTTGATCTGGTCCCAATCCGTGTGGCTGGCGACTTCTTTGGGCGTGCCAATACGCGTCAGACGTGTAGTGTCTAAAGGAATGGTGCCTTCGTAGGCAATCTCTAACGCTAAAGTACCCTTTGGTGGGATCTCCGCGGGCAACGTGACGATCGCTTCCGAAAGTTCTCCCGTGTGGTCTATGTCTGACGCGTAAGGTTGTGCCACAAACTGAAGCGCCTTCTCCTGTGACTGTATGGACCGCCACGAAAGAGTTGAAGAAATCTGCAGGACCGCATGCTTCTGCGGCGAAGTGGAATCGTTCCGCAGAATGACATTCCCTCGGACGGCCAGCCGCTGCTGCTCCGGCTCGATTCGCACATTCAGGTCGTACTGGGTGAAGGTGAACGCTTCACGATCGAGACCGCAACAACTAACGGCACAAACACAGAAAGCCCAGAAAACGTAAAGAAACTTCATCCTCAAACCTGCGCGCCCGCCTTACGTCTCTGCCGCACTATCTCATAGAGCATGACTCCCGCTGCCACCGATACGTTTAACGACGCCACTTTGCCCAACATTGGAATTGAAACCAGGAAGTCGCACTTTCTCCGCACCAGATCGTGTATGCCCTTGCCTTCGGCGCCCAGGACGACGGCACAATCCATGTTGTAGTCGAGAGTGTCATAGGTCTGTGAGCCGCGCTCATCCAGTCCCACGATCCAGAGGTTCTTCGCCTTCAATTCCTCGACGGTACGCGCAATGTTCGTTACTCTCGCGATCGGCAGGTGTTCGCTGGCTCCCGCAGAAGATTTGGCGACGATCGACGTGACTCCTGCAGCGCGGCGCTCAGGAATGACGACTCCATCCGCTCCTGCGGCATCGGCAGTCCGAAGAACCGCTCCAAGATTGTGCGGATCTTCTACTCCGTCGAGCACCACGATCAGTGAATGTTGCCCCCGCTTTGCCTCAATGACATCTTCAAGGTCGTTGTATTGTTTCGCAGACGTGACCGCCACCACGCCCTGGTGCGCTCCGTTTCCCGCCATGCGATCTAATTCCGGCCGTGGCAGAAAACGCACCGCAATACCAACCTTGCGGCATTCATCCACAACTCGCTGCAGCCGCAAGTCATGCCGCTCCTTGGCCACGCCGACCCATTGGAATGCTCGCCCGCGTGCTTTCAAAGCTTCAGCGACAGCGTTAATGCCGTAGATAAAATTCATTGCTGATCAGTTTACTGCCTGACGCCTCCGCAATGCGAAGCCAGCAGGCGTCCTGAAACAGGCAGTTGTCATCATGAGCCAATGATCGATGTTCTCTCATCAAATGCTAGACTGAAGAGTTTCGGAGGCGACTTTGCAGGACGTCTACATCCTCTCTGCGGTGCGCACACCCATCGGCAAGTTCGGAGGCTCGCTGGGCTCCATGACTGCCGCTGATATGGGTGTGGTCGCTGCCAAAGCCGCGATGGAGCGTGCCGGAGTGCAACCGCCCCAGATCGAAGAAACCATTTTTGGCAACGCTCGCCAAGCTGGCGGCGGCCCGAATCCCGCGCGCCAGATTTCCGTCCGCAGTGGCATTCCCCGGGAAGTTCCCGCATACACCGTGAACAAGGCGTGCGCCTCAGGGATGAAGTCAATCGCCCTGGCTTACCAGGAAATTGCGACTGGCAATCTGGATTGCGTGCTGGCCGGCGGCGCGGAGTCTATGTCTCGGCTGCCCTACTACCTCGACGGGGCGCGGTGGGGTTATCGCCTCGGCAATCAGGAACTAGTGGACGGCATGTACCGTGATGGGTTTTTCTGCCCGCTGGCCAAAATGGTGATGGGGGAAACCGCCGAGGTGTTGGCGGAGCAATACAAGATCACTCGCGATGAACAGGACCAGTTCGCTTTGTGCTCTCAGACCCGCACTGCTCGTGCTCTCGCGAGCGGTCGCTTCGAAGCGGAACTCGTTCCCGTAATGCTTGAAAGCAAGAAGGGCACGCACATTTTTGGTCGTGATGAACATCCATTCGACGGCGCTAGTGTGGAGAAACTGGCCAAGCTTCCGCCGGTATTTTCCGAGACCGGGACTATCACGGCGGGTAATTCTTCAGGCATTACGGACGGTGCCGCAGCCGTGATCGTCGCCAGCGCAGAGTTTGTGAAGAACAATAATCTCAAACCGCTGGCCCACATTTTAGCCGTTACTTCGGCCGGTGTAGATCCGCTCGTGATGGGTATTGGTCCCGTTCCTGCCCTGCGAAAAATGGAGAAAAGACACAATCTCAAACTCACGGACTTCGATCTCATCGAACTCAACGAGGCGTTCGCGGCACAAGTCCTCGCCTGCGATAGAGAACTCCACATGGATCGCGACAAGCTTAACGTAAACGGGGGGGCAATCGCACTGGGACATCCGATTGGCTGCACCGGTACCCGCATTACGGTTACACTGCTTCACGAAATGCTGAAGCGCAAGTCGAAGCGGGGGGTGGCAACCCTTTGCGTGAGCGGCGGGATGGGGATGGCTTTGGCGCTGGAGAATGTAACGTAAATTGCCGACATTGGTAGCCCAGGGCTGCCAGCCGCTATACTTTGGTAGTCTCACGCATTGTTGGCGGAGCTCTGATGCCTTTATCTGCCGTAATTGTGGACGACGAACAGTTGGCCCGTGACGAGCTTGCATATCTACTGAAGGATGTCGGCGACATCAACGTCGTCGCCCAGGGAAAGAATGGCGTCGAAGCGGTTAACCTCATTCGCGAGCATAACCCCGATCTGGTATTTCTTGACGTCCAGATGCCGGGCCTCGACGGATTCGGGGTCATCAAGAAGTTGCTCGACAGGAAAGTACCGCTTCCGAAAATCGTATTCGCCACCGCTTTCGATCAATACGCGGTAAAGGCATTCGAAGTGAATGCGGTTGATTATCTCTTAAAACCTTTCGATAAGAAGCGAGTGCTGCAATCAGTGCAAAAGGCTCGGGCTAAGCTGGAATCGAGCGCCACGTCCAGCGACAAGTTGGAAACGCTGGTACGCATGCTGGAATCCCAGAAGCCGCAGACCTCGAAAATCCTCATCAAGGCTACCGGAAGGCTTTTTCTGGTGGACCAGAAGGATATCTGTTATGCCTCCATCGAAGATGGCGTGATCAGCGTGGCCACTAGTGGTCCAGCCGGTATGGAAGGCCAGTCCAACTGCCGCACCCTTGAAGAGTTATTGGACAGTCTTGATCCGAACTTGTTCTGGCGTGCTCATCGCTCCTACTTGGTCAACATCAATCGCATCAAGGAAGTGGTCCCGTGGTTCAAGAGCTCGTATCAGTTGCGTATGGATGATAAGAAGCAGACGGAGATCCCGGTTAGCCGCGCCCAAACTCGGCGGTTACGTGAATTGTTCGGGCTCTGAATCGCAACTAGCCCCCTGGCGATGCTTCAAGCACATCGCGACTCGCCTTTTCGAACCTTCACAACGTTTTCTAACGCGACATCCTCATCGCCTGGGGCCGCTTTCTCCGAGGGCCGTCAATTCTTGTAAAGCATCGGTTAGAAGACGACGCTCGTCCTTCGCTACATTGGGATCGGGCGGCAATTCTTGTACTCGCCTTAAAATAGCTTTCTGCGGCTCGTCAATCCGTTGCCGGCGCTCACCGGGATCGACCTCCCCAAGAGCGGCCTGGTACAGTGCTGCCCACCAATTGTTACTGGTCGCGGCTGAGGATCGTGGTTCCTGAAGCTGACCGTCATGCTCGGGCTGGGAATTTTGACCTTCGGGATCCGCCCTTGCGGTACTCCTGGTCGTGGGATTTAGCTTTCCAGTCAGACAATCGAATGAATTGGCCCGTTGCAAATATCATTTGTTTCCATAGTTCATAACTTCCCATTGCGACTTGGCCTGACCAACTTCTGATACAGAGGTATTCGGGCACTAACCACAGTGCCGCTACGATCAGATTGAATCTCGAACACCCCACGCAATTCGTGAATACGTTCTCGCATGCTCGATACTCCGACGCCTCCACCAATGTTAGTCTGGAGCCGTTGTAACTCTTCAGCAGGTATACCTTGGCCGTGGTCCTGAACCACCAGCGATACCCGATCGCTCTTCCGCTCCAGGTAAACGTCCACTACTGAGGTGTGAGCATGACGGTAAGCGTTGCTCAAGGCCTCCTGTAAGATACGAAACAGCACAATTTCAACACGCACCGGCATCCGTTCCTGCTCTGGGGCGCAATTCACGTTCACCTGAATACCGCTGCGCTGACTGAAACCCTTCACATACCACCGAGCTGCTGACGCAAATCCTTTCTCGTCCAGCAAGGGGGGGTGCAGCAGATGGGAGATCGTCCGTGTTTTCGAGATGCATTGTTCCAGCAGGTCAACTGATTGTGCTAAGAGCGACTCCCGGTCAGCTGGCTTACAGCGGGGCCGGCTAAGAAGTCCCAAATTCATTTTTAGGGCGGCATGATTTTGGTTGACGGAATCGTGCAGCTCGCGTGCAACCCGGCGTTGTTCTGTGTCTCTTATACGAAGTAGCCTACTAGTCAGACTAGGAGCTGATTGTCCCAGCCTTTTCCGATTAGTGACTTCTACAACAACGACTCCAAGTTGCCTCACCGTACCGGTGGCATCCCTCAGGGGAACGCAGTTGTCAATCCAGTGACCAACTTCGGTTCGGGACGGCAGCTTCGCAGTAATTTCGAACTGCAACCTTTGTCCGGTAGTCAACACGTGCTCAAAAGCAGGTTCCACTCTTTCGGCGATGGCATCTCCGAAGACTTGGCGGACTGTCTTGCCCAGATGGGCATCGGCCGGGATACCATTGATTTCGACGAGAGCCTGGTTGACGGCTTGATAGCGTAGCTGGTTGTCGAAGATGGCAAACCCCACGGTCGGAGTACTGGAAAAGGCGGCCAACAGCTGTTCAGGCTCGCTGAAAACCTCGGATGCGGCGAACTGTCCCCAATCGCATGCGAGTTGAGCCGCCTTATTCGTCATACTGATGCTCCTCAAAACTAGGCGTCATCTGATTTAATCGATGAATAAAGAAAAGGCGTAATGCAAAGCTATTCCTTTGTCCCTTTCGACATCGTCGAGGAAGGAGCTGGCGATTTCGAATGCGACCAGGGTTACACAGGGTTCCACAGATTCGCGAAACAGGCGTTTGCGACCAACGTGAACCGCTATGAAGTCTACTATCTCAGCCGGACTCTCATAAGGGCTAGAATCTACTACGAGATCCAAGTGGCTCTTCGAAGCCGAGCGCATTCGCAACAAACTTTCCGAATATGAAGACGTGGGGGGATGGCGCGCTTTCGTTCATGGATTGTTGCACGATCATAATTCTTTACAGTCTTTTTGCAAGGCTTTTGTCAGCGGAATTCCGAAAAACGTTAATTCTGCCGATATTTCGGCAATAATTCACGACACTGTTCCAGCTTTGGCACTCGTCGTCACCCTGAGGGGCCGGTTTCGCAATTTCATTCGGGGTACGTCTAGCTAGAGAACTGTTAACGCCGCAACCCAATTTCGACGAGTTCTTCGGTGTCGAAAGTCGCTTTAGCGAGCGCGTACAATGTGAGTCATGGCCCGCGGGTGGGAAAGCAAGTCCGTCGAAGCACAAATGGAAGCTGCGGCCGAGATCACGCTGCCTCGCAAAACACCTCTGAGCCCCGAAGCAGTGGCGACACTGCATCGTAAAGACGGTCTGCTTCTTTCGCGCAAGCACGTGCTGCAACAACTTCAAGCCAGCCATAATCCCAGGCATCGCCAGATGCTGGAACAGGCTTTGGCGGATATCGACCATCAACTGGAGAAATTAGTTTGACGACGGGAGATAACGGATTCGGACCGGTGCCGCCTGAACAAAGCTCTTTCTCCTGGCCTCTCTTTAGATTTTCAAATTCGCTGAAGCCGCGGGTGAACTACCCAAAGTGCAACTACTTCAGAGACGCTGACTCTCTGAAAGAGTGTTTCCACCTGACGTATAATAAAGTCCCCATGAAAGCCTATGTGTACGTTTCGCTCAAGAAGAGCGTTTTGGATCCCCAAGGTAAGACCATCCAAGGCGCCCTGAAAAAGATGGGCTACAAGGGTCTGGAGGACGTTCGCCAGGGCAAATATTTTGAGATCGCTTTGGATGGCGACTTGACTCGGACGGAAGCCCAGGCGGAAGTCGAACGCATGGCCCGAGAGGTCCTCACCAACCCAGTTATTGAAGAGTTTCGTTTCTCCCTCGAAGATTAACTCTCCGGTTGCTGGTGAGTGATTTACCCTTGCTCGGGTAAGACGCATCCTTCATTAGCAAGGAAGCTTTCGCTAGACCCAGCCGAAAATGAGGAGTCGTCGCTATGTGCGGAATCGTGGGATACGTTGGTAAAAAGCGCGTTGTTCCGGTGATCATTGATGGCTTGAAGCGGCTCGAGTACCGTGGTTATGACTCGGCCGGCATTGCAGTTGCGGGGAATGGCGCCGGCTTGCAAATCCGCCGCGCCGAAGGCAAGCTGCGCAACCTGGAAGAAGTTATCCGGCTGAAGCCTCTCGATGGAACCTATGGCATTGGACATACCCGCTGGGCTACCCACGGACGGCCTACCGAGGAGAACGCGCACCCTCACCGTGACTGCACCGGGCAAGTCGTCGTCGTACATAACGGTATCATCGAGAACTACCTGTTTCTGAAGAAAAAACTGATCGAAGAAGGCCATAAGTTCACGACCGAGACGGATACCGAGGTTATCGCCCACCTCGTTGAAAAGTATTTCCTCAAGACCGGCAACGGACACCGGCCGGCCCTCGAAGAAGCCGTGCGCAAGGCGGTGCGGGAACTCACGGGCGTTTTCGCCCTGGCGGTAATTGCCGTCGAGGAGCCAAACAAGATCGTGGCTGCGCGCAACGGTCCGCCCGCAGTAATCGGTCTCGGGAAAGACGAGTACTTTGTTGCTTCCGACGTGCCGGCCATTCTCTACCACACGCGTGATCTGTTCTTCCTTGCCGACGGTGATCTGGCCGTAATTACGCCGGAAGGTGTCCAACTCAGCGACTTCAACGGCCAACCGATCGTGCGCCAAGTGCAGCACGTGACCTGGGACCCGATCATGGCCGAAAAGGGCGGCTTCAAGCACTTCATGCTCAAGGAAATCTACGAGCAGCCGCGCGCCGTCAGGGACACCACGCTCGGACGGGTCTCACAAGACACCGGCCACGTATTCCTCGACGAAATGGAAATCACTGAAGCCGAATTCTGCGCGGTGAAGAAGATCAACATTGCGGCCTGCGGTACGAGTTGGCACGCCGGGCAGGCAGGTAAGTTCATGATCGAGAGCCTGGCTCGTGTTCCGGTTGAAGTGGATTACGCCAGCGAATGGCGGTATCGTGACCCGATTCTCGGCCCAGATACGATCACGTTGCTCATCTCGCAGTCGGGCGAAACCGCAGACACCATCGCCGCGCAGCGTGAAGCCAAAGCCAAAGGCTCCAAGACGCTCGCCATCTGCAACGTCGTCGGTTCGATGATCACTCGTGAGTCAGCGGGAACCATCTATACCCATGCCGGACCAGAGATTGGTGTGGCCTCAACCAAGGCCTTCACCGCACAACTCACTGCCCTTTACCTGTTCGCGCTGTACCTGGCGCAACTGCGCGGCGCCATGACTCCCGAGCAGGGGAAGGCCGCGGTGCAGGAACTGACTCGTATTCCTGGCAAGCTCGAGCATTTGCTCACGCACGAAGAAGAATGTGAAGACCTCGCAAAGGAATACATACGTGCGCAGGATTTTCTATTTCTCGGACGTGGCATTCACTATCCCATCGCACTGGAAGGGGCGCTGAAGTTGAAAGAGGTCTCTTACATTCACGCCGAGGGCTATCCGGCGGGCGAAATGAAGCATGGCCCGAACGCCCTCATTGACGAGAACCTTCCGGTCGTCATTATAGCTACACGCGACCCCAACGATTCAGGGTCAGTCGTCCGCTATGAAAAGACGCTGTCCAACTTAAAGGAAGTGAAGGCCCGTTCCGGTATCGTGATCGCGCTGGCGACCGAAGGCGATGAGGAAATCAAAGAGGCTGCCGATCACGTGATCTTTATTCCACCCGCACCCGAGGAATTACTGCCAATTCTGGAAGTCGTCCCACTGCAGCTTTTGGCGTACCACATCGCGGTGCGTCGAGGTTGTGATGTCGATCAACCCAGAAATCTGGCGAAGTCAGTCACAGTAGAGTAGCTCTCAACTTGCCCAGCTTTTAGTTCTTCATCCGTCGCCCTCGTCAGATCGGTCTGCAATCTGGCTCCGCCCCTCAAAAGCGTATCGGCTGCAACCCACAGAGTTTGAAGGAGTTGCCGACCGCTGATCATATCTAAATCACTGCAACCGCGAGGCTTGCAGACTCATCTAAACCTTGACAACGATGTACTCAAGTTCTATCATACCGCCGTTGATAGCGGATTCAGTACTCCAAGCTACTATTTATAAAGCACTTAAAGGATCAGGAGGCAGTTTATGAGCAAAACGATCGGAATTGATCTCGGGACCACCAATTCCTGCGTCGCGGTGATGGAGGGTGGCGAGCCCAAGGTCATTCCCAATGAAGAAGGCGGTCGCACTACGCCATCGGTGGTTGGCTTTACCAAGACCGGAGAGCGTCTAGTCGGCCAGGTGGCCAAGCGGCAAGCCATCACTAACCCGGAGAACACAATTTATTCCATCAAGCGGTTCATGGGACGCCGCTACGACGAAGTTAGCGAAGAAATGAAGATGGTGCCGTACAAGGTGGAGCGAGACGGCGATAACGTCGCCATAGTTGCGCAGGGCAAGAAGTACACTCCGCCTGAGATCTCGGCGATGATTCTGCAAAAGCTGAAGAAAGCAGCAGAAGACTACCTCGGGGAGAAAGTTACCGACGCCGTTATCACGGTTCCTGCTTACTTCAACGATGCGCAACGCCAGGCCACTAAGGATGCTGGCAAAATCGCGGGATTAGACGTGAAGCGCATCATCAATGAACCTACGGCGGCAGCACTGGCCTACGGCCTGGATAAAGGTAAGGACGAAACCATTGCCGTCTATGACTTCGGCGGCGGGACCTTCGATATTTCGATCCTCGAGGTGGGCGAAGGTGTGATCGAAGTAAAGGCTACCAATGGTGACACCCACCTCGGCGGCGACAATATTGACCAGCGCATTGTCGACTGGCTGATTGACGAGTTCAAAAAAGACGAAGGTCTCGACCTTCGTGGCAAAGGCAATGAGATGGCCCTGCAGCGTCTACGCGACGCGGCGGAGCGCGCCAAGATCGAACTCTCCACCACCATGGAGCATGAGATCAACCTGCCGTTTATAACGGCTGATGCCAGCGGTCCGAAGCACTTGGTCAAGAGACTGACCCGGGCCAAGTTGGAATCCATGGTCGAGGACATCATTCAGCGTTCTGTCGGCCCCTGCAAACAGTGCATGAAAGACGCGGGCGTGGACGCCACCAAGATTAACGAAGTTGTGCTGGTCGGCGGCCAGACCCGCATGCCGCGGATTCAAGCATTGGTAAAGGAGCTGTTCGGCAAGGAGCCGCACAAGGGAGTGAATCCGGATGAGGTCGTCGCTATCGGCGCGGCTATACAGGGTGGCGTGCTCAAGGGCGAGGTCAAAGACTTGCTCTTGCTCGACGTGACCCCGCTGACCCTGGCGATCGAGACCCTGGGCGGGGTGGCTACCCCAATGATTCCGCGCAACACGACCATTCCGACTCGCAAAACGGAGACGTTCTCGACCGCGGCTGACAATCAGACCTCGGTTGAAGTCCATGTACTGCAGGGCGAGCGTCCTCTGGCACGCGACAATCGCACGCTGGGCAAGTTCCACCTGACGGGAATTCCCATGGCGCCGCGTGGTATGCCGCAAATCGAGGTGACATTTGACATCGACGCCAACGGCATTCTCAACGTGACCGCCAAAGATACGGCCACCCAGAAGGACCAGAAGATCACGATCACGTCGTCTTCGGGTCTGAGCAAAGAGGAAGTCGAGCGCATGGCGAAGGAAGCCGACGCGCATTCGGCGGAAGATAAGGCCAAGCGGGAAGAGATCGACTCGCGTAACCAGCTCGACTCCATGGTTTATCAGTTGGAGAAGATGCTGCGCGAATCGGGCGATAAGATCTCCGGTTCCGAGCGTGGTGACGTCGAAAACGCCATCGCCGATGCCAAGAAGGCGCTCGAAGGCACCGACAAGGCTGCCATGGATCAGGCGCGGGAACGTCTGACCCAGGCCTCGCACAAACTGGCGGAGCAGATGTATAAGGCTACGCAGGCGCAGGGCGCCCCGGGCGCGGAACCAGGCGCTGGCCCGGGAGCGGGAGCAGGAGCAGGTCCGGCTCCAAACGCCAATGGACAGCCAAAGAAAGACGAGGGTGTAATCGACGCCGAATACGTAGACGTCGAAGATAAGAAGTAAGGATTCGTGTTATGCGGGCGCCCTCGCCCGCAAGAAGGACTGACTGGCCACGGATCAGACGGATGAACGCGGGAAGGGAATCCGCGGCTCCGCCCAAATCCGTGGCTACATTTTTTATTCTTATTAGATTTAGAACAAGGGAGATTTAAATTGCAATTCGAAGTAAACGGTCAATCTTATTTTTTAACTTTTGTAGAGGATGAAAGATGCTGGTGTGTCTTTGCGCCCACGGCATCGGGGATGCGCCGCATCCCGGTCTACGTGGACGCGGCGACGCACGAGCGATTCAGCCTGCCCGGGGAAGTGGCAAAGCATTAAGCGAATCGTGTGTTTTGGGGAGACACAATGAAGCGCATAAATCATCCGCGAGCAACCGGTGGCCAGGCGTTGGCGGAGTACGGGTACAAATGGGCCACGATCAGCGCCAGACTCAGCGTGAAGCACATAGCCGTCCAGGCGCTGACCGCGATGTACGGCAAACGGGCTGCTCGGGCTGCGATTCGGGAAGCCAGGCGTGTGTCGAGAAGGACGCGGTAAACTCGGGGAGAAAGATTGTCTGAAGTTGCGCTCTCGTAAGCCATGGCGACTCAAACCAAAGACTATTACGGCCTGCTCGGAGTAAAGAAGTCTGCTTCGGCAGATGAGATCCGCAAGGCTTTCCGCAAACTCGCGCGCAAGTATCACCCCGATGTAAACCCCGGTGATAAGGGCGCAGAAGAGAAATTCAAGGCCATTTCCGAGGCCAATGACGTTCTCAGCGACCCCAAGAAGCGCAAGATTTACGATCAGCTAGGCTTTTACTCCGACAATATTGATCCCGCGGCAGCCGAAGCCTACGCTCGCGGCGGCCCCACAGGTGCCGGCGGGTTCGGCGGATTCCCTGGAGCACAACCGGGAAGTGGCGCCGGAAACCAGGGGACGCATTTCGATTTCGGGGGCTTCGATTTCTCTGACATGTTTGAAGGAGGCCGCGGAAAGAAGGCTTCCTCCGGCGGGGGCTTCCGCGACATTTTCTCCAGCATGTTCAGCGGCGGTGGTGGCGTGGCCGACGAAGGCCCCGAGCCTGGCAATGACCTCGAATATCAGGTCAACGTGCCGTTCTGGACCGCCATTCGTGGCGGCGTGCTGCGGCTGAATATCACGCGCCGGGATGCCTGCTCGACATGCTCTGGCCACGGTTATGTGGAAGCCCCGGGTGTCTGCCCCCAGTGCAAGGGCAAGGGCACCATCGAGCAAACCGGCGGTCGCATGAAGTTCAACGTGACCTGTCCGCGTTGCCACGGCACCGGCAAGAACATCTCGACTTGTCCGACGTGCCACGGTGAAGGCAGCATCGAACGCACGGAGCCCCTTGAGGTCCGTATCAAACCGGGCACGCGAGATGGTCAACGCATTCGTATTCCCGGCAAAGGCAATGCCGGACTGCGAGGCGGACCCGCCGGAGACCTTTACGTAATCATCCGAAGCGGAGACCACCCAATCTTCCGCCGTGAGGGCGACGATATCTATCTGACTGTCCCCATTACCGCGACGGAGGCAGCCTTGGGCGCTAAGATTGAAGTGCCGACCATCGACGGCCGCACTCTTCTCAAAATTCCGCCAGGTACCCAGTCCGGGCAGAAACTGCGACTGCGCGGAAAAGGCGTACCCTCGGCAAGCAAAGAGGGCGCGCGCGGCGACGAGATCGTCGAGGTCAAGGTCACCGTCCCCATGCCTCGCGACGAAAAGACCAAGGAGTTGCTACGCGAATTGGCGAAGCTCAATCCCGAGGATCCCCGCGCGGATCTCTGGAAAAGCGTCTGACATCCCTTCGGGGTTGATTCCTTTCCCCTATCTTCCCTTGCGGTTCAGATCCTCGTCTCCGGTTACCTCTGTACGTTCCTCAAAAAAATATTTCACTTTTTCCACACAGCGCATCCAATTTGTCTTATTCTCTCGCATGCGAACTCGCTCCGCAGTCGCATGCAGAGAGCGCGAGGATCGCCCACGGAGGTAGCCATCGAAATTGGCAACAACTAACGCGCCCAGCCAGCCCCATCAGCCTTTCGCTGTCCCTGCAAAGAAAAAATCCGTCCGCCTCACGCTCTGGCCGCTCGTCGCCGCCACTTTTTTCATGGTGTCTGGCGGAACCTATGGAACGGAAGACATCGTTCATGGCGCAGGCTACGGTCGCGCCATCCTCATCTTGCTGCTGACCCCGCTTCTCTGGAGCCTCCCTACGGCGTTTATGATCGGCGAGCTCTCCAGCGCTCTGCCCTTCGAAGGCGGTTACTACGCCTGGGTTCGGCGCGCCATGGGAAACTTTTGGGGATTTCAGGAAGCGTGGCTCTCGCTGGTGGCCTCGATCTTTGACATGGCAATCTACCCGACCTTGTTTGTCGCCTATCTCACGCGGATGTTTCCGTGGTTTGCCCAGGGACATCGCGGCGTCATGGTTGGCCTCGCCGTGGTTGTCGTTTGCGTTCTGCTTAACATCGCCGGCGTCCGCGTGGTTTCGACCACATCGCTCTGGCTCTTTTTTGCATTGTCCGCGCCTTTTGCGCTCATGGTGGTATTGGCGCCATTCAAGTACGCGGCGCTCCTGCACGCCGTCACTACGCCGACCTCGTCAAAAGTGGATATGATCGGCGGCTTGCTTATCGCCATGTGGAACTACATGGGCTGGGACAACGCCTCCACCATCGCAGCTGAAGTGGAGCGCCCGCAACGTACTTATCCTCGTGCCATGTTGGTGGCAGTGGCTATCGTCGCTCTCACGTATATTGTGCCGGTAGCCGCGGTGTGGATGACAGGACTCGCGCCCAGTGCGTGGGAAACCGGTTCATGGGCGGAGATCGCTAGCATGCTCGGTGGGCCGCTACTACGAGTGGCTCTCGTACTGGGTGGCATGATCAGTGCTTTCGGCATGTTCAACGCACTTGTGATGAGCTACTCCCGCCTTCCGCTGGCCATGGCTCAGGACGGCATGCTACCGCGCGTGTTTGCCAAGCTGCACCCGCGCACCCGTGCTCCGTGGGTGGCGATCGTAGTTTGTGCGATGGGTTGGGCCATGTGTCTCGGCCTGGGGTTTGAACGACTGGTGACCATTGACATCCTGCTTTACGGATCCAGTCTAGCTCTGGAATTTGTCGCGCTGGTCGTCTTGCGCATCCGCGAGCCTGAATTGCCTCGCGTCTTCCGTGTCCCGGGCGGGATGTTCGGAGCCGTGGCTGTCGGCGTCACACCCATACTTTTGCTCGGTTTTTCCATTGTCCGCAGTCGGAGCGAGCAGGTGCTGGGCATGAGTTCGTTTGCCTTTGGGATGATTCTGATCGGCGCAGGCGTCGTCGCCTACGCCTTGAATGTGTTGCTGAAACCTTCCGGTTGGGCGCCGGCAGAGAAGCCGGAAGCCGCCGCGTAGAGCTTAAATCCTGCTCAAGTGCTGTTGTACAAACGCCCTTGCTGCGTCTGCTTTGTCCTTTTAGGGTAGTATCGGTTCCTGGGACTCCGGATGGCTTCTAAGCGCAAATCTAAAGGAGCGTACATGATTTCGGTGGTGGCCGAGATGTACGGCATCCACCCGCAGACCCTGCGCCTCTACGAGCGCGAAGGCCTGCTCAAGCCTTCACGCACCGAGGGCAACACCCGCCTTTACACCGACGAAGACTTGCAGCGCCTCGAATTTATTCTGTCACTAGCGCGTGACTTGGGAGTAAATATCAGTGGCATTGCCATCATCCTGCAAATGCGCGAGCGCATGGAAGAAATGCAGCGCCAGATACAAGATTTTGTGAAGTACATACAAGAAGAAGTTCTATCCCGCGCGACTGCCGCCGCAGACCCGTCGCGAGGCGCCATTGTTCCCTTGCGAAGGACAATTGTGGCGCCACCTCCCCCGCTTAAGAGAAAGTAGCTCGCCAACTTCAAGCAGTTAAGGCGCGTATCATAGTGAGTTTTCAGCATCATGCCCGGCTGAATGCTGACTGCGTACTGCTCCCATGCTCCCCTTCAAGCTCGTCTACAGTGACGACTACTACCTCCCCATCGGGGCTCACGTCTTTCCAGCCGAAAAATATCGGCACATCCACGATCGCCTGCTCCAGACCCGCACAGCCGAGACTTCCGATTTCCTGACTCCCGAGGGCGCTTCAGATGAGGACATCCTGCTGGTCCACACTTCTGACTACGTTCGCAAACTCAAGACTGGAACTCTCTCGGCGCAGGAAGAGATGCAGATGGAGATTCCTTATTCGCCCGAACTCGTCCGCGCCTTCTGGCTTGCTGCGGGTGGGTCGATCCTGGCTGCGGACAATGCGCTGAAAGATCGCATCGCCTTCAACATCGGCGGCGGCTTCCACCATGCCTTTCCCGACCATGGCGAAGGCTTCTGCATGATTCACGACGTGGCTGTCGCCATTCGTGGCATGCAACGCGACCACAAGATTACCCGCGCCATGACCGTAGACTGCGACGTACACCACGGCAACGGGACTGCGGCGATCTTCACCGGCACGCACGCGCCCAACGATCCCCTACCTTCGTCTTCGCCAACGACACTAGCTCCGCTCCGCCCCGCAAAATCACGCCGGTCCCACGCCGGGGACGTGTTCACGATTTCGCTTCATCAGGAGAACAATTATCCGGCCTGGAAGCCGCCGTCCTCGATCGATGTGGACCTCCCCGACGGAATTGGCGACGACGATTACCTGGCATGGCTGGACAATGCGCTCAGTTCCGGTCTGCGCCAGTTCGATCCGGAACTGATGTGCTACATTGCCGGCGCTGATCCTTACCGGGAAGACCAACTTGGCGGACTCGCGCTAACCATTGAGGGCCTGAAGCGCCGCGATGAACTCGTGCTTCGCGTGGCGCAGGCTCGTAACATTCCAGTGATGGTGACTTTTGCGGGTGGCTACGCTCGGCGCGTGGAGGATACGGTCACCATCCACTGCAATACCGTAATCGCCGCCGCGGAAACCTTCAGAAAACAATCCTAGACATGCGCCTGCAGCCGGCCTACTTAGCCCCTGCCACCGAGCTCGGATTCGCTGCGAGTTGCCCTTTCAACACCGTGACTGATGCCTTGGGTAACGTGAAGGTCGTGGCGACGTCCGCAGTAATGACGGAGCGCGCGGCCGGACCATCCGGGTCCGCCATTCCGCCTTTCACATTTGAATGCCACTGATACTGCTCGCTCCCAAACGTAACCATGTTCACCGGGCCGGCAAAACGGCTAACCCTGTTGCTCGTGTCTTGAAATTCGATGCGTACAGGATGCGCATTCTCTTGATCTTTGTTGACCAGCATCAAGGACCACTGGCCATCAGGACGGTGCAGTGCATATGCCGTTACCAGAATATGACCGGCGGCGTCGCGAATGTCGCTGGTGACGGGGAACATACGATGCTGCCCATTGCCCGGCTGAACCCATTCCAGGTTAATCATCTGGCTTGAAAAATACTGGGATGTTGGCTGCAGGATTTGATAGTTTGCGTCGGTGGTAAACATGCTGAAGGTACCAGGCGATGTCCCTTCGCAACCCTGAGAAAGCCCGAGCGGAATATAGTGAAAGTAGTAGACCGCATTTCCGCCAGCCTGCAGAAAAGCACCAACATAATCCGACCACCAGAGCGCAGCGAATATGTCGACAAACGATTCATCGGATCCCGCCGCGATATTGGATTCCGTAATAAACATGGGAACACCGGGTGGCAAGCCGTCATCTCGCCACACTTGAAGAATATTGGTGACCAGACTTGCTTCGTCGTAGAGGTCGCTCCAATGCATCTTGCAGGCAGTGAAGGGATAATGTTCGAACGACACAAACGAAAGATCGGATATGCGGTTATGGGCTTTCAAATAATCAAAAAAACGGCCCATCCAGGAAGTCCTGCCGCGGGCGTCCGGCCAAACTTCTATGTCTTTGTTTACGCCTTCGAAGATTGGGCCTCCCAATTTTAGTTTCGGATCGACGCGGTGGAGTGCTGTCGCCCACTGCAGATAGAGCGCAGCATAGTCCTCCGGCAAGGTATGTTTGCCGTCCGGTTCTTCCCCCATTTCGACGTAAGAGATCGGATAACCGCGTTTCTCCAGGTAGGTTATCTCAGCGACAGCGTTTTCGGGTGTGTCATAGAGCATTGCGACCGGAATCATCGTGGGCAGTCCGCGTGTTATCCCGCTGGTGAAGAAAAGATCAAAGCCGACCTGGTCACCGTGCTCGTTAACGAGGGAAACTTCGTGCCAGGGATCCACTGAAGAACAGATCGTCGTCGTTTGTCCGCGGTCGGCGGTGTGGCGGAGCACATCGTGAAGCCGCCCATCCGGCGTAGTCGTTCCTAGGAAGAGCTCGCGAATGCCATAACCAAGGCAATTGCGACGGTCGGCAGAACCGTGAGTGTCACATGTGCCTGATGACTCAGTCATCCATATCCGCACGAATCGCGCTGGCAGGGGAGTTTGCGAAAGCTGGAGCGTCGCATTACCGCCCTTCCCGGTGTTGATCTCGCCGCCGGGAAAAGTTACCCAACTTCCTTTTGCAGCCTCTTCAATGGGATCCGTGCCCGTCCAGTACTGCACCAAATAACGCTTGGCGTATGGATCGGCCCAATTTATACGAATGGCGTTGATGTCCTGAACGCCCTGCATATCAACCACAACCCACTGCGGATGCAGCGTGTCTTCTTCGCCGGTATACGCTTTCGTCAGATAAGGATTGCTCTTCCAGTACGTGTTTAGGTCGCCATCCGTCAACCGCGAGTAACTGGTGCCGTCGGGATGCGAAAAGCCCGCATGAGGCAATGGGTAACCGAAGGAGTGGCGGATGAATTCCGTCGGGGTCGAATCGCCCACAAAGTAACCCTTGTTTCCCGGCTCACTCCACGTACCCTTAGGATTCCAATGCCACGCTTCCACGTACAGTTCGGTGTTTTGACGGTAAGTTATGGTTTGCCAGCCGGCAGACAAGATCTGTTTGAGAACAGGTTCGGTAAAAATCTTGTCTGTCGCTTTCAGAGGTATGCGATCGACGCCAGCGCCGAGAGCCTCCGTAGGACGAAATGAGTTCGCCACATGCTCCGGGGTCACGTCTACGCGCACGGTCTGCGCCTCAGCCGTCGTAAGCACAAGGCTGATCACCACGCACAAGAAGCATGAAGCCAGAAGACAACTTGCGGTGTTTCTAAAATTCATTCGAATGTCCTGAGTAATGGGAGTGAGGTGCGAGGCTGGGGCGATTTCGGATCAGCTTTTCGAGGGGACCGATGTAAATAAGAGCTGGACAGTCTCCAGGGTCAGGCTCTGTCATTTGACGCACATCTTAGGTTTGTAGGCCGAGTAAGTCAACGAGATGCACGATAGGCGCCTGTCGCCGGATTCTCAAGAATCATGTACGGGATAACCAGGCTTAATGGAAGAAAAGCTATCGCTAAAATGAGTGGATGGATTGCCGTACTGGTTGGGGCAATCCGCCCCAACCAGAATTTTCGGCACTATGTGCCGGCAGTATTCAATTTTGCTCTCCCGATGACGCGTTGCTGCCCCACATGGCGCTACTTCCCGACGTTCCATTGCTACCCCACATCGCGCTGCTTCCCCACATGGCGCTGCTTCCCCACATTGCACTTCCCGCCCATACGGTGCCGAATCCGTTTGCAGTGCTCGATCCCCACATCGCCGAGGAGCCCCACAAAGCCGATGATCCCCACATTGCTGACGTGGGACCAACGAATTCCGAAGGTCCCCACACGGTCGAGCTTCCCCACATGGCCGAGCTGTTCCATACCGAAGAGGGATCAAATCCGAGAAACACGTTGCCCGAGCTGGAATCGTAATTTGCCTTTGGGGACATTGCTGTCCCTTTTGCTACATCAGTGCTATTCAACGCGGCTTCTACGTCCACGTAGCCCGCCCCGATGGTAAAGACGTCGTAATGATCGGTGTAGGTGATCCCGGTGGTAGGATCGGTTATGCTACTGGAAGCAGGGAAGGACTTCCAGGCCGTCGTCATCAGGCGCGCCTTCACCTGGTCTGGCGTAAGTCCGGGACTTTTCTGCAATAGGTCAGCAACTACTCCGCTAACCACCCCGGCGGCCATACTGGTCCCGCTCAGCGTGAAGTAACTGGAAGAAGATGCGCTGGTTCCCCCCGCGACATAATAACTGTAGGCAACACGATTGCCAGGATAGGCATTGTAGAGAGTGCCGGCTGCCTCAAGCGATACCAGCAAGTTGCCCGGCGCCACAACATCGGGTTTTACGAAATGGTCAATCGCGGTGGGCCCTTTTGAACTATAGCTGGCAATGAGGTCATCATTTCGAGTGGGCGTTCCCATCGGTTTCATCGAGCCCACGGTAATCACATAGGGATCATTGCCAGGCGACGTAACCGTGGCGTATCCATCAGTGGCTTGATAGCGTCCGTTATTCCCGGCCGCGACTACCACCACGATGCCGTTTTTCCACGCTGCTTCCACTGCCTGGCAAACCGGATCGAGTTTATAGCTCTCATATACCGGTCGGCCGAGTGAAAGATTAAGCACACGGATGTTGAGCCACGGCTTCAATGCGATCGCCTGTGAGATGGCGGCAATCACAGCGCTATCAGTCCCTGCACCGTTCTGATCCAAAACACGCAAATTAATTAAGTTCGCGCCGGGCGCTATGCCTTGAAAGGTGTGCGTATATTTTGAGCCCTTGGAGCTTGCGCCATTCCCCGCGATAAGCCCGGCGATGTGAGTGCCATGACCATATTGATCGGCCGCACTCGAAGTGCCGGGAACAAAACTCTGGCTGTACACAACTCGAGACAATCCCAGAAAGCCGCCATTCAAGTCCGGGTGGCTGCTGATGCCGCTATCAACCACCGCCACGCCGATTCCCGACCCGGTGTAGCCAGATTGCCATGCCGCATATGCTTTCACCGCAGGTCCTGCATTGCTTAGCGTAGGCGCCAACGTGCGATCCAGGCTGATGTACCTCACGTTCGATTGATTCGAGAGTGAAAGAATATCCGTCAGCGACAGGTCGGCGACGACCGCATTGATCAGTGGCAACTGACTCACTATCGAGCCCAACAGGTTCGTAATGCCCTGGAGATCAAGAAGTGCCGGGGGACTCTTGTACTGGACGATAACTCTCGCGGTGGGCGCAGAACACTTTAGCAAATCCGGCGACAACTTCGAGTTGTCGGCAAACGCCACCGTGACCATCGCAAACAAACAACAGACGACCAAGAACTTCTTCATATCCGGAGTGCCTCCAGTTGGGCGAACACATTTCACCCAAACTAAGCAGGGGAGAAGTCACAGAGGGGGATCGCACAATTAGATTGGCAAGTCACAGACCGAACCGCAAGCCAACGAAATCAATGGGTTAGGTTAATTCTTCCCTGGCAAAGCGGACATTTTGTCATCGCAACCCCGCCGCGACCTGACAACATGTCCTCGACCGGCACGTCATCGCAGGCATGAGGGATGTCCTTTATTTCGCATGTGACCACTGGGAGGCGATCCGGCTCAGTTGTAAGGAAAAACCACAGCTTGGCTATTGCAGAAAGGTGAGGTAAGTGCTTGACCTATAAGAAAAACACCGTGGTAACGTGCCATAGCGAATTTGACCGGACATCTACCTGCACTTCGCGCAAAATCTTAGAATGGCACGCAGTGGTCAACTTGGCGCGAAGCTGTTTATCTCGGTAATGGCGCTGGCGGCGTTGAGTTGTTTCGCATTTGCGTTCGCATATTGGCAATTGAGTGACCCAATTAAGTTCTGCTGCTACCTGGCAGTAGCACTCCTGGCTTCTTCTCTCAAGATAAAACTTCCGGGCATTGATGGGACGATGTCCCTTAACTTTCTATTCATCCTCCTGGGTGTCTTGGAAATGAGCTTCGGCGAAACCCTGGCGATCGGGTTCGCCGCTGTTCTGGTCCAATCTTGCTGGAGATCTTCCAAGCGGCTGGAACCGATTCAGGTCCTGTTCAACCTATCCCAGTTGCCGGTGGGGACCGCCGCTGCTTACGGCATATACAGGCTCGTCAGCAATTATCTCCTGCATGGTCCTGGGCCGCTCGCACTGCTCTTGGCGGCGATTGGATACTTTGCCTTTAACACCCTGGCAATGTCCGTCATCATCCGCTTGACAGAAAACAAGCCGATCTTAAAAGTGTGGTCCGAATGCTATTTTTGGTCCTTCCCTTATTACCTGGTTGGAGCAGCAATCGCCGGCTTAATCAGCTTCCTGAACCGCCATATTGGATGGCAGGCCTCTCTGCTGGTAGTGCCGCCGGTCTACCTGATGTACCGTTCCTATCACCTTTACCTGGGAAAGCTAGAGGATGAAAAGCGGCATGCCGAGAAAGTATCTAGTCTCCACCTGCGAACCATCGAGGCCCTCGCCCTGGCGATTGAGGCCAAAGATCATACGACTCACGATCATCTGCAACGCGTTCGTATCTACGCCATGGAACTCGCCAAGGACCTTGGCCTGAGCGAGGACGAAACCGAGGCATTGCGTGCCGCTTCGGTTCTTCACGACATAGGCAAGCTAGCGGTTCCAGAACATATTATCTCCAAACCTGGGAAGCTCACTCTGGAAGAGTTCGAGAAAATGAAAATCCATCCCATCATCGGGGCGGAGATTCTTGAACAAGTGGAGTTTCCTTATCCCGTCGTGCCCATCGTTCACGCGCACCACGAGAAATGGGACGGCAGTGGTTATCCTAACGGGCTGAAAGGTGAAGCCATTCCTCTGGGAGCGCGAATCCTGGCGACGGTAGACTGCCTCGATGCTCTGGCCTCAGACCGGCAGTACCGGCGGGCGCTTCCATTGCACGAAGCTATGTTGCAGGTGGCAAAGGAAGCGGGCACCAGTTTCGATCCTCGCGTAGTAGAGGTTCTGCAGCGCCGCTACGTTGAATTGGAAAAGCTAGCGCATGCGCAGCCCTCGAAGACTCCGGCGAAATTATCCACAGATATCAAAGTTGAGCGAGGGTTGGCTCCGGCAGCCGGTTTCTCAGAATCCGAAAAACCCGTCGTGCAGCAGCCCGACGCGCGACATGATTATCTTTCGTCCATCGCTGCGGCTCGCCAAGAGGCACAAATGCTCTTCGAGCTCAGCCATGAGCTGGGGACTTCACTCAGCCTGGACGATACGCTTTCCATGCTTTCCGTACGGTTAAAGCGTCTCGTACCCCACGACTCCATGGCGGTCTATCTCCCAAAGAACAATCTGTTGGTGGCAGGGTACGTGAGCGGCGATAACTTTCGTCTATTTTCATCCCTAAAGATTCCGATCGGAGAAGGATTGTCAGGGTGGGTGGCACAAAACAATAAACCTATTCTAAACGGCAACCCCTCGGTTGAACCCGGCTATCTTAATGACCCCAGCAAGTACAGCACGCTTCGCTCGGCTCTGGCGGTGCCTCTGGAAGGAGTTTCCGGCGTGGTTGCGGTACTGGCTCTATATCGCGCTCATCAGGAGGCATTTACCAGGGATCATTTGCGCGTCTTGCTGGCGATTGGTTCGAAACTTGGCTTCACTATCGAGAATGCTTTGCGGTACCGGGTCGCCGAGGACTCAGCCACCACCGACTACCTCACTGGGCTTCCCAATGCACGTTCACTCTTCCTGCACTTGGATCGCGAGATTGCGCGCTGTAAGCGCGCCGATATGCCGCTAGCAGTGTTCGTTTCAGACCTCAACGGGTTCAAGCAGGTAAACGACCGTTTTGGACATATCCAGGGGAACAGACTCCTGAAGATTTTCGCAGCAGCTCTTAAAGAAGCGTGTCGCGAATACGACTATTCAGCGAGAATGGGTGGAGATGAATTCGTAATCGTTGCGCCGGGTCTCCATGAGGATGCGGCCGCAGAAATGGTCCATCGGCTTGAAACAATTATCGGCCAGGTGGGCCAAGTTGTTTGTGGCGACGCGATCGCGGTTTCGGTGAGTATCGGTCACGCCTTCTACCCGGCGGATGGTAGCAACGCCGAACAACTTCTGGCGGAGGCCGATCGTCGCATGTACAACGTCAAGAATTCGCATTACGTAAAGATGGCGGAGCGCCACACCACACTTCAGCTCGAGAGAGCCAGAACTTAGGATTTACAAACTGCGTTTCCTGATCCATCAGGCGCATCCCAACCGCTAAAGGTTCTAAGATTACTTGCCCGTGTAAAGCTCCGGGAACCACTGCCGTAAATGTGCGACCCTTGGCGCGTCGTTATAGACGATGTAAGGATTGCCTGGATGACGCGCCGCATAGTCCTGGGGGTAAGCCTCGGCGGCATAGAAACCTTTCAACGGGACCACCTGAGTGACTATCGGACGCGCAAAGATCTTGGCTCTGTCCAGTTGCGCAATATAGGCCTCGGCGATGCGTTTCTGGTCTTCGCCGTTATAGAGGATCGCCGAGCGGTACTGAGTACCGGTATCGGGTCCCTGCCGGTTTAGTTGAGTAGGATCGTGGGCTGCCGAAAAAAACACTCGAAGAAGTTCGCCATATCTAATCTGCGATGGATCATAAGCAATCTTTACCGACTCGGCGTGGCCGGTCTCGCCGCTACTTACGACTTCATATTCTGCGGTATTGGCTGAACCCCCGGCATATCCCGACGTCGCGTGGGTGACGCCCTTTACGTGCTGAAACACAGCTTGCACGCCCCAGAAGCAGCCTCCAGCCAAAACGGCGGTCTGCTCTCCATGACTGGGGGCGCGAGCAGCATCTATCGCAGGTTTCGGAACAGCGCCAGTTCCGGTATCTCCCGCAGCGCAAGCGATGACGCCAGCAAAGTTGAGCATAAGAAATGCAGCAGAGACCCGCGCAAGAAAGCTACCCATAACAAACTCCTCCTGACACAACAATCGCGATTAAGAGCGTCGGTGTTGTTAGAGTCGCCACCGGCGACAAAGTTTCAAACCCTATTCCGCGATGCGGGCTTCGCTCTCTTGAGAGTGGGGGCTAGTAATTACTGTTGCGCTCAGGAATTTCCTCATGCAACGCATGCACGGCACGTAACCTTCACTCAGGGCTTCGCTTACCGGAATTGTGCGCAATTGTGTCTTGTGATGGATAAAAGAGCAACCGGCAGTATGAAACGTTTTCCCATCTAAGGACACCACCACCATCATGCTTACCGGTACGTGGGTTGCAGGCTGCGCATGCTCGGAACGCAATTCCGGGCGTGATGTTACGGATGACCTTGCCACCTCGAAACTGCCGACAATCAATACGATGGCTGCAGCGGCGACCATCCATCCGAAGGCGTTTCCCCTGTGACCAGGCATTTTCTCATCCAGTCGGTGGTGCAGGCGTTGGCTGAAGCCCAGAGGCACTTCGAACATTCGTTCGTCCCCATAAAGCTGGATCACATTTCGGGTTCCGTCGAGGACCGCGGTGCAGTGCTTGCAGGCACGGAAGTGCTCTTCCATGGCAGCGCGTAATCCCGGCTCGACGTCGCCCTCGAGGTAATTCGAAACCTCGCGCCATACTTCTTCGCAGTTGACTACCATGGCTTATTCCCCTTTGCAAAAGACAAGCGGCTATGCCAACCCCCTCCGAGCCCAGGCGCCAGCAGATCACGCAGCATCAGTCGTGCCCTCAGTAGCCTTGTCTTGACCGACGCGCTGGAAATTCCAAGGGATCTGGCGGTCTCGTCAATACTCAATTGCTCGATGTCCCGCAAAACAAAAACTTCACGGTATTTCTCGCCAAGCGATGCCAACGCTTCTGCCAACTTCTCGCGGACTTCCTTTCGTTCCAGTGTCTCCGAGGGAATCTCACGCCAGTCGGCAAAGTCCCGTGGAGTATATTTTCCTTCCTCGTCCGGGCTATCAATGATGGGCTCGATCACGCCGGCATGCTGTTTTCTTCTGCGCATACGCGCCTCATTTACTGCGATCTGAATCAGCCATGTGCTGAATCGCGCTTCCGCCCGGAATTGCCGGATGTGTTTGAAAGCTTTCAGGACCGCCTCCTGGGCGGCATCCTCGGCGTCTTCCTGGTTGCGTAAAATTGCAAAAGCCGCACTGTACACGCGAGATTCGTAAGGCCGAATCAGCTGGTGAAAAAGCTCAAGCTCCCCATCCCGAATACGGCGAATTAATACTTCTTCGTCGAGTTTTTCGGCTGGATTGTCCAGCGCAGCGGCTCGTGCCGGCATTGCCCCTCACCACTAACTGAAGTCACCGCGGTCCCGCCCGGAAATTATTCCGACACGTATTCCGGATTCTTCTTCCATCCAGTGAACATGGATACAAAGTTATCCCACCCATGCAGGATGACCATCACCAAATGGCCAAAGACAAACGCCAAAATCGCCCACATGATCAAAAAGTGCCAAAGCCGGGCCAGGTGAAAACCGCCCATCATCCACGCCAGCCAGGAAAGCTGCACTGGTTTCCACACGGCCAAGCCGGTCAATACTGACAGCACTCCTAATGCAATCGCCGACGTGTAGGCATGCTTCTGCAAAGGATTGTAGGCTTCCTTCACCGGCGGCTTCTGACCAAAGAAGAAGTAGTGACGAACCATTGGCCACACTCCAGGTAGGTCTCGCCGAGTAAAGAGAACCTGTTTGTAGTTGCCACTAAAAATCTGATAGCCGATGTACAAGATCCCGGTTGCGATATAGATCCACATGAAGGTAAGGTGCCACTGCAGTGCACCGCCCAGCCAGCCACCGATCGCGAACGCTTTCGGCCAGTGCAGCAGATCTTTTTGCGGTATTTTGGCCCCAAAACTTGGGAAGGCACGGAAGATTTGCAGTCCGCTTCCTACCAGCACGAAAAGCGCGACGGTGTTAATCCAGTGGCAAAGGCGTACTACGAAGGGGTGCTCGTAGACTGCCGTCGTCACTGCGCCGGACTTCAGGTTCTCGACCGCAATCGCGTGAGTGGACATGCCGGTTCTCCCTGCTACAGCCCGTAAAAGTATGAGTAGCCTTGATCTTCCCAGTATCCAACTTTATCGAGCACATGAGTCACGTGGAGGGCAGTCAGATACTTGGCCTGTTTGTAGCCAATTTTCGTTGGGATATTCAGGCGCAAAGGCGCGCCGTGTTCGGGAGTAAGAGGTTTGTCGTACATTTCGTAACAGAGCAACGTTTGCGGATGCATTGCTGTCGCCAAATCCAGTGACTCGTAATAGTCGTCAGCGCATTCGACGGTAACGAAACGCGCACCGGGGTCGGCGCCGATCACCTTGAGGAAGTCAGAGAGCTGCACGCCGCAAAAGCGGCCAATCACATCCCACCCCTCTACGCAAACGTGACGGGTATTCTGCGCTGTCTTGGGCAGCTCTTGAATTTGTGCCAAGGTATAATCGCCCGGTTTCTGGACCGCGCCGCCCACGGTCAAAGTCCATTTATCGAAATCAATTTCCGGGTTGTCTACATCGTAGTCGTTAACGGGAAATTTGTTGAAAGGAGTGAGAGCAGACTCGGGAAAAGTCGGCGCAAGGTGGCCGGTGCGGAAAAGCCTGGCAGAAGCCCAATCGCTGAAAGCAAGCCCGGACTTCAACAGAGGCTTCTGTAATTTCGGGATGGCGAAGGCACCCAGCGCCAGCACCGGTGTCAGTTTCAGCAACTCACGCCGATTTATAGCCTTGAATTTACGATCATCAGTGGCTGATTTCATAGAACGCTCAAGCGACAGCATTTATCCCACGTGAGATTCGCCAGTCGGCAAGAAGTTACAGGCAACCCGCCCGGAAGCGTTGCCACAGTCGATTCGCAAATTACTGTTGTGCCGTGCCCTTCACTACCAGCGCAAACGGCATCTCTTCACCGGAAGACAGTTTCATCCCGCCAGAAAATATCCAGTGTTCCTGGTCATCTTTCGACACCGCCGCTGCCGTGCCACTCTCTGCCTGGACCAAGTTCAAGGGGCCCGGATGCTTGGTTCCGGTCGCTTTGCGGCTGAGACTCACGAGTTCTTGAAATTTCAAGGCTGCGTTGGGATCAGTATCCGACGCCACCGGGATGAGCAAAAGAAAGTCACGGTTGGGTGCGGCCCCGAGATGATTGCCGTCATCGGGTATTAGTTCATAGCGAAGGCTATAGAAGCCAGCGGAAATAGGTTGCCCGCGATAGTCGGTTGAAGCCTCCGGGAAATGGAGCACGCCGACCATCGTCGACTCGGCCAGGCGGGTGTAGAGTGCTCCTTGCACATCTTTCTTGGGTTGTGCGGGCACGGTTCCTCGCAACCACAACTCGCAGGCCACGCTGCCATCATCAAGCATGACATGGTAGCCCTTGGCATCGAGAACCTGGCGCACCGCATCCGGGACAGACTTGTCGACAAGGGGACCGATGTTCTCTACTTTGCCGTTCTGCGCAAAGCTGAAGGTAGTGGGAAATAGCAGGAAAGCGCAGAGAAATCCCAGGCCTTTGTGCAAGTACCCTCCTCTGGATCCAACGCCTTATTCGCAAATTTAGCGCGCGAACGTCCCCACAAATGCGCTCCGCTTGCCGTGCAGATCCCACGAGACACCCAATCCAGGACCGCGATATGAATCGGTCAACGCCACCGCTGGCATGGAATGCGCCATCTCCGTGAGTGGAGGGTAGAAGGTTTCTTCGTTGCCGCAGAGGTGATCCTTTGCCCCGACCCCGCGCGTTTGGATGGTTGCGAAACGGCCGGCACGCAACATGGCAGAGCCGTGATGTTCATGATTTACAACCAATTCCATGGGCGCGCTGACAACCTGTTGCACATTTTTCAGCAGTTCCCCGCCCATGTGCCTGGCGAAATTTACTAACGCAGCACTTTGCTGCGGACTTGCCTGATCGTCCACCAGCAACACAGCCTTTGCAGGATAGGGGTCTTCGTACGGATCACCCAGAGTGCCGTTGGCGCGCACGGCGGCCGCCACCGTCAGACCTTGGAGGGGCACACCGTCCCAACTTCCGCCTTGGACATGCCAGGCAAGAATGGCTTCATTACCCACCAGGTTCACCTCAGCATTGGCGAAGCACTGGCCAGTGTAAATATCGGCGCTGCGCGTTTCTAAATAATCGCCGCTGATCTGCTGTGCGCTCATGGCGAGTGAGAGAACAAGAAGAACGGGGAAAAGAGCAAGCAGGTAGCCACGCATAGGGAACTCCTCGTCGTTTGTAACGTAGCTTATATTGTCGAACAAAGGGGCCAGTGGCTGCAAGCACGTCCGGCCGCGTTGACTTGCGTGGGGCGCTGACCCTACCATCAAAGTTTACTCATCCGGAGAAGTTCACCTCATGATTGACGAGATCATTTCCCATTACCGCGTAATGCAGCAGCTCGGCGGGGGTGGGATGGGTGTGGTCTACGAGGCGGAGGATCTCAACCTCGGCCGCCATGTAGCACTGAAGTTCCTGCCTCCTGACCTTGAGAGAGATGCTGGTGCATTAGAGCGCTTTCAGCGCGAGGCGCGGGCTGCATCGGCGCTGAACCATCCCAATATTTGTACGATTTACGAAATCGGGCAAGCTGATGGGCGGCACTTCATCGCCATGGAATTGCTCGAAGGCGAGACGCTGAAGCATCGGGTGGATGGCCATCCCATGGAGATGGGGCTGTTACTAGAGCTCGCCATTCAGATGGCAGACGCTCTCGAGGCCGCCCATGCCAAGAACATCATCCACCGCGACATCAAGCCGGCGAACATTTTTATCACCAACCGTAACCAGGCGAAGATTCTCGATTTCGGACTGGCAAAACACGCGCTTCAGCCGCATGCCGTTCTCGGTGGTTCGACGCTCGGGGCGGCCGCGACTTTGGACGAAGGGCTTCTAACCAGTCCCGGCTCCACGGTTGGCACCGTGGCGTACATGTCTCCAGAGCAGGCTCGAGGCAAGGAATTAGATACCCGCACTGATCTTTTCTCCTTCGGCGCTGTAATTTACGAGATCTCCACCGGCGCGCTGCCCTTCCGGGGGGATACATCGGCAGTGATCTTTGAGGCCATCCTGAATCGGGCGCCAGTAGCGCCGGTTCGCCTGAACCCGGACGTTCCGGAGAAGCTGGAAGAGATCATCAATAAACTGCTGGAAAAAGACCGTGATCTCCGCTACCAGAGTGCAGCAGAAGTGCGCTCGGACTTGAAGCGCCTGAAGCGCGACAGTGAGTCGGGCACCATCGCAGCTGTGACTTCGGAAATCCCCGCGTCGCGAAGTTCGCGGACATCTCGGTCGCCGGGTTCTCAGATAACAACGCTGTCCCTAGGAAGAAAATTTGGCACGATAGCGCTTGCTGCGGTCCTCGTGGCGCTTCTCGTCGCCGGGGTTTTCATGTTTTCACGCCATGGTCGCGCGTTGACGGAAAAGGATGCCATCCTGGTGACTGATTTCATAAACACGACGACCGACCCGGTCTTTGATGGCACGCTCAAGAAAGCATTAGCAGTGGATTTAGCACAGTCGCCCTACCTGAACGTTTTTCCCGATCAAAAGGTGCAGCAGACACTACAGTTCATGGGGCGCTCGCCAGATGACAGGGTTTCAATCGCAGTTGGAAAGGAAATCTGCCTTCGCGACGGTATCAAGGCAATGTTGACAGGCTCAATTGCGAGCCTGGGGAGCCAGTATGTAATCACAGTGGACGTAATCAACGCTTCCAGCGGCGATTCACTGGCCCGCGAAGAGATACAAGCACCCAGCAAAGAAGAGGTACTCAACGCGCTGCATAAGGCTGGCTCGCGGCTACGGGGCAAGTTGGGAGAATCACTGCCTTCGGTCCAAAAGTACGACATGCCTTTATCCGAGGCGACAACGTCGTCCCTCGATGCTCTGAAAGCACTAAGTCTGGGCGATTCTAAGCACAACGCGAGTCAAGAACTGGCAGCCCTTCCGCACTATCAAAGAGCCGTCGAGCTCGATCCTAACTTTTCCATGGCTTACGCGCGATTAGGCGCCGTTTACAACAATTTAGGGCAGAGTGAGCTGTCTGAGCAGAATCGCAAGAAAGCCTTCGAATTACGCGACCGCGCAAGCGAACGGGAGAAGCTTTACATCGCTTCGCATTATTACGCCGATGCTGGGCAACTGGACAAGGGAATCACAGCGCTCGAACTGTACAAGCAAACTTACCCCCGAGACTTCGTTCCATTCAACAACGTGGCGAGTATTTATAACCAGCTTGGGCAATTCGAAAACGCTTTAGACAATGCGCGCCAGGCGGTCGAGATCGACCCAGAAGGCGGCACCGGCTACGAAAATCTGGCCCAGGCCTATGCAGGATTGAACCGTTTGGATGAGGCAAAAGCAACTTTGAATGCCGGGCTGAAGCATGTTCCCAAGAGCGCCATGCTGCACTATATGCTCGCCGGCGTAGCCGCGAACCAGAACGATCCGACGACTATGGAACACGAACTGGAATTGACGCAGGCTGCCGGGCCCGAGGGCCAATTTGTGGCCCTCAGCTGCCGGATTTCGCTCGCCGTGTACCATGGCCAACTGAAGCGTGCCCGCGAGCTTGAAAGCAAAGTTGAGGACATGGCCAGGCAGGCTAACTTGATTGAAGCTACCGCGTCCGGCCGAGCTCAGCAGGCGCTGTGGGATGCTGTTTTCGGACTTCGCGCGCAAGCAATTCAGACGGCTAACGAGGCGTTGCAGACGTCTCAATCAGCCAAAGTTACTCCGACAGTCGCGTCCACGTTTGCGCTAGCTGGTGAAGAGGACAAGGCCCTGAAGCTCGCGAATGAACTCGCCGCCAAACGTCCCTACGACACCTTTGTGCAGTACGTCCAGGTGCCAACGATCAAAGCGATCGTGGAGCTCAAGCATCATCACCCGGCTAAGGCCATTGATCTTATGGACAGTGCGATGGTGTATGCGCGTACCGATTCCGGCGTGCTCTATGTGAGGGGAATGGCTTATCTGGAAGGAAAGCAGGGCAAAGAGGCAGCCGACGCCTTTCAAAAGATTATCGATTTTAAGTCTGTCCATGACGTAGACCCTACCGCTGCCCTGGCGCATCTGGGGCTGGGACGAGCATATGAATTGCAGGGCGATACCGCACGCAGTCGCATCGCTTATCAGGACTTTCTTGCGCTGTGGAAGGATGCCGATCCTGATATTCCGCTGTTGCGGGAAGCCAAATCAGAATACGCGAGAATACAGTAAGAAGCTGACATCGCCAGCTTTCAGTACGCGAGTCCACACTGTTGATTAACACTTAAGTTGCGCTTAAACAACAAGCGTTCCGGTCGCCCGAAGTGTCATCCACACTTGCCCGTGCCGTGACAGACCCTGCCCTTCGAACAGCAGTTGCCGGGCTCTGCCAGTTCGCCGTCCGGCCCAATGCAAGTCTGAGTGTGGAGGCACCAGAATAATCCATCGTTAGATCGTGGAACCGTCGGGTCCGGCTCGGAAAGCACGAACTGTCCCTTCCAGCGTAGGGCTGAGCAGAGATTAGGATTATTCGTATTGAAGCGATCCGATTCGCTGATCGTCCTTTCACGAATCATGCGGCACCTCCCGAGACGGCTTTCAGCAACGCGCGTTTCACCGACACGCGGGCAAGTTGAACCTTGTAAGCATTGTGTGAAAGTGGCTTAGCATTTTTCACGGCGGCATCGGCAGCCTTCTGCGCGATGTCGTCATCGATGCTCTGTCCACTCAGGACCTGCTCGGCCTCCGGTGAAGGCCACGGCAGAGGAGCGACATATCCCATCACCACGCGTGCTGCTTGCACATTGGAACCATTCATCTTCAGCGCAACCGCGGCGACTGCAAGCGGCCAGTCAAACGCCTGCTTCTGACGAACTTCGTAATGGGCGGCCTTCACGCCTGTCGAGGCAGGAAGTACTACCTCCGTCACGATTTCGTTCGGTTGGAGGTCGTGCTCCCGCTCGGTTTCGGTCTTGGGAATCACGTAGAACTTCTCCAACGGAACTTCGCGTTTCCCCTTCGGACCTTCCACTCTGATTTTCGCCCCGTAGGCGATCAGGATTGGCACGATCGTCGAAGGACTGACAAACTTTGCAGGCCCATCGTTCCCCAAAATAGCGTGATAGCGGTTATCTCCGTCGGTCACCAGCTCTTTTCCGGTTTCATCCTTAGGCAGAAGGCCAAGTCCGTTGCGGAAAAACCAGCAGCGCGGGCGCTGGCACAGGTTACCGCCCAGTGTTGCCATGTTGCGGATCTGCGGGCTGGCGGCTTCGATCAGCGCATCGGACAGTGCGGGATAGTTCTTCCTTACGTTGGCGTCGTCAGCCAAGTCGCCGAGATTGGTGAGTGCTCCAATGCGCAATCCCTGGGCGTTGTAAGTGACACCCGTTAGATCCCTGATGTCTTTAATATTCACCAGACGTTTGGGGGCGACCACATCATCTTTCATCAGCGCAAGCAAGTCGGTGCCGCCAGCGAGGATTTCCGCTTGTCCCCAGTTGCTGGCGAGCAAGCTCACCGCCTGCGCCTTCGTCGTCGGACTCACGTATTCAAAAGGTCTCATCACGCACCTGCTTTCTGGCTGAGCGCGGCGAGCACACGATCAGGGGTGAGGGGCAGGAAAGGTACACGAACGCCGATTGCATTGGCCACGGCGTTTGAAATCGCCGCGCCGGGAGAGATTACAGGCGGCTCGCCCAATCCGATGACTCCGCGCTCGTCATATCCTTTGCCCGTCATCATATGCACGACCAGCTCGGGAATGTCGTTAAGACCAGCAAGCCGGTAGTACTCCATGTTGGGATTCAACATGCGGCCAGTGGTCTGGTCCATTACCTTTTCTTCGAAAAGTGCATAGCTGATGCCCATGATGAGAGCGCCGTAGCAACTGCTCTCGGCCATTTTGAGATCGATGATCAGCCCGCAATCCTGGACGGCGACCATCTTCTTGGCCTTGACGACGCCGGTGTCGGTGTCTACTTCGACTTCGGCCATGCTCACGCCACCGACACCGCTATTGGTAAGGTCAGGCGGCTTGCTCTTGTCAGGATTCTTGCCACGCACCGTCACCGGCATCGCACCGAGCTTGGAACATGCCTCCTTCCAGCTCAGCGACTTGCTGGGATTGCTCTTCACCCTCACCGTTCCGTTGACGGATTCCAAGTCGTCCGGCTGAGCATTCAGGGCTGGAGCGACTTTGGCAAAGAGCGCGTCGCGCGCATCTACGGCCGCACGCCGCGTGGACGAACTCACCCCCCCCGGGGTTGTCGAACCTCCGGAACCACCCGAGGGTGGATAGAGCGTGTCGCCGATGTACAGTTTGATGCCGTCCATCGGAATTCCCAGAGTGTCCGCCGCAACTATCAGAATCGTAGTGCGTGTGCCGGTGCCGATGTCCTGCGTCCCCAGCTTGATGTCTACCGAACCATCAGGATGCAGAGTGAGGTCGCAGTCGCTTGCATGGCCGCGCCCACCCCAGGTATGCATTGAAAGGCCAACGCCGCGAACGACGTTGCCAGATGCGTTCTGGCCTCTCGGATGCCACTTCTGTTTCCAACCCATCAGGTCGGAAGCTATGCCTAGTTCCTCGCGGTAGGTGTTTTGCCTATCCTTGGTCGCGAGTTCGATGTTCTTGAGGAAAAACTCGAGCGGATCCATGTTGAGCTTGGCCGCGAGATCATCAAGGGCGCACATCGTGATCACCGCTGCCTGCGGGTGATTTGGCGCCCGCCAGGCTCGTGCCGGACCAATGTTGTTACGTATTGCGGTGTGTTCTTTGCGCTGGTTGGGAATGCTCAACACGTAAGGTATTGGGGGCATACCGCCACCACCGGGACCTCCCGTTCCCCACGACTATCGTGCCGTCTTTCTTCGCTCCGACTTTCACCCGGGCGTAGGCAGATGGGCGAGCTCCCGCTACCTTCAATTCCGAATCGCGCTCCAGCATGATCCGCACGGGCTTACCATCCGCCTTCTTCGAAATTTCCGCGGTGGCAATTCCCCAACGATCGGGCCCGAACTTGCTGCCAAAGCCTCCGCCAATATGATCCTGATGTACTCGGATGTTGGTCGCCGGCACCTTCAGTAGCTCCGCCATCTGACCCGCAATACCCGACACATTCTGCGTGGACATGTGCACCAGCAGATGATCGGTATCCGTCCACTCTGAAGTGGAACCGTGGCTTTCCAGGCAGCAATGGGTGATGACCGGTGCGCCGTACAAGCCTTCGGAACTGACTTCAGCCTGAGCGAAAGCCTTCTGACCATCGCCAACCGTCTGTGCCGCAGCTTTCTGATAATTCGACTTCGGTCGAGTACCTTCCTCGGGATGAACTGTTGCCGCACGAATGGCGTTGATAACATCATCAGTGGCGCCATCCTCTTTGAGGCCGTTTAGGGTTTCCTCCTCCGGCTTGGAAGTAATGCCGTACTGCTGGATTTGCTCAACCATCTGTCGCGGTGGAACCTGGTTGTCGAGCATCTCATCGATATCGTCCATGCTGATGGGCCCTTGGGCTTCCGCGGCTCCTTTTGGCGGTTCTGCATCGCTGACCAGATGGGGCAGCTTCTGGTACTTCACTTCAATGGAACGGATGGCGTCCTCGGCCGTCGGTTCATCTACAGCAGCGACCGCGACAATCTCATCGCCGGCCCAGTGGATGGTCGAGTTCGACTTTTGGATTATGTGGACAGCCTTCACCCCCGGCATCTTCTCCGCCGCGCTGGTGTCAATGCTGATCACCTTCGCGTGCGCGTAAGGACAGCGCAAAATTTTGCCGAAGAGTAACCCTGGACGCTTGACGTCATAGGTGTACTTTGCTTGCCCCGATACTTTTACCGGGGAATCCACACGTGAAATGCGCTTTCCAATCAGAGTGCGATGTCCGGCATCGGGCCAACTATAGTCGGGCATGGCTCACGCCCCTTTCTGCGCGACCTGCGCGATCGCTTGCTGAATGCCGTGATAGGTACCGCAGCGGCACAGATTGCCGCTCAGCCCGTGGCGGATATCTTCGGCAGTAGGATTGGGATGCTTGTCCAGAAAGGCCTTGCACGCAACCACGAAGCCAGGAGTGCAAAAACCGCATTGCGACGCATCATTGTCAACGAACGCCTGCTGAATCGGATGCAGCTTGCCCTGTTGCATCAAGGACTCGACCGTGGTGACCTGCTTGCCCTGGGCTTCGATGGCCAACACCGAACACGCATATACGGGTTTGTTATTTATCAGCACGGTGCAGGCACCACATTCCGCACGGTCGCATACGCGCTTAGCGCCGGTGATGTCGAATTCATCGCGCAGAGCATCGAGCAGAGTAACGCGCGGCTCCAGGTTCGCTTTGTACTTCTTGCCGTTGATGGTGAACTGCATGGCCCCGGCGCCGGGGCCATGGACCGGCACCTGTTCCCCCGCGGCCAATACCGCCTTTGGCCCCGCGACGAGGGGTACAGCTACCGAGATGCTGGAAATTTTGAGGAAGTCGCGCCTGGAAACGCCGGAGCGTTCGTCTTGCTTCTCTTTCTTATTCGAATCATCGTCACGCATCCCTGACCTCCGATGGCTGGAAGAGTTGCCGGCAGCGAGAGCCGGGTTATGCCCGTCCGGGCAACTTATTGGACGAGCCGGGAAAGAAACGGTTGAGAAATATATGCCTGCATCCGAACGAAGTAGACTCCGATATTTTGCGCAGGAGGGGAAGTATACAACCAGGAAGACGTGAAAGTTAAGTTGGAGCCGAAGAATTTCGCGCCCTCAACAAGAGCAGAACCACAAATCAGTTCAAAAGGCAGCTTCCAACCAGAGGAGCTGAGAGGGGCGATGCCTGCCCCCCACGCGTGGCGGCCCAGGCGGCGCTATATGCAAGATCTTTCCACCTGGAAATCCTCGTATATGAATTAGTTAACACTGCACTCTTACCTGCGGAACCAACCGTCTAAGTCGTCGCGCCATCGAAAAGATCGAACAGAGGTGATCTCGGTGTCATTCCTGGCCAAAGTATGCGTCACGTGCATCACGATCTCGGCGTTATTATTTCTTCCCGGTTGTCAGGGCCTCAAGCAGAGCTTCACGCCTCCACCTCCACCGCCACCGCCACCGACTTCCGCGCAGTTGACTGTCGCTGAAAATGGCTCGGGGACAGGTACCGTGACCAGCACCCCGGCGGGAATCAACTGCGGCCCAACCTGCGCAGCAACTTTTAATAGCGGGACCAAAGTCACGCTTACAGCAACCCCCAATACCGGTTTTGCATTTGGACAGTGGTCTGGCGCGTGCTCCGGGACGGCTGTAACATGTACCGTGTCCTTGGCTGCCGCGACCACAGTGACGGCTACATTCAACGCAACCCTTCAATCTATCAATCACATCATCTTCATGGCCCAGGAAAACCGAGGATTCGACCACTACTTTGGCGCCCTTCGCCAGTACTGGGCTCAAAATGGCTACGCAGATGCACAGTTTGATGGGCTCGCGCAATTTAATCCGACCTCAGGCATTCCCCCGTTGCAAGGACCTGCGCCGACTAACCCGGGTTGCGATCCTGCGTTTCCGTTTGACTCGTCTTCAACCACTGTGCAGGATTGCGTCATTGACAGCAACAGTCCGTCAGTGGCCTCTTTTCATCTGAGCTCGGTATGTACTGAGAACCCCAGCCCCTCTTGGAACGAGAGCCACAACGACGTTAATCATGAGGATCCAACCTCCGCCACTCCCCCGCCGGGCGGGCCGGATGGCTATGTTTGGACTGCGGCGCATGATGCGAGACATCAGCACCCAGCGTTCAACGACACTGACGGTCTACGCGCCATGGGGCACTTCGACGACAGCGATCTGAACTATTACTACTTTATGGCATCGAATTTCGCCACCTCAGACAGATGGTTCTCACCGGTAATGACCCGAACCCAACCAAATCGTATGTACATGCTGGCGGCCACTTCCGCCGGACACACCTATCCGCTGCCGTCGAATTCGCCGCAACTCCAGAACAAGACGATTTTCGAAGCGCTGCAAAATGCAGGTATTTCCTGGAGGGTTTATGTCAGCGACCCGCATCCTACCTTGACCGCGGGCAGCGCACTTGCCATGTTTGTTTTCGCCAATCACTTCCCCCAGAACTTTGTGCCGGCAGAGCAATTCAAGACAGATGCGGCCAATGGAACTTTGCCACAGGTCGCCTTGATCGAGCCGGGTTATAGCAGCGGACGGGATGAGCATCCGTTTGAGACGGTAAATTCACCAGGTGGAAGTGTGCAGGTCGGAGCGAACTATGTTTCGGGATTTATCAACTCCCTGATGCAGAGTCAATCGTGGAAAGATTCCGTATTCATACTCACTTGGGACGAATCAGGCGGGTTCTACGATCACGTCCCACCCCAGTCCACCGTTAGCCCAGATGGAATACCCCCGAGCGACCTCAGGCCTGGCGACGTGTGTGCACAAGTTACAGGTCCAACTTGTGATTTTGTCTATACCGGCTTCCGGGTGCCGCTGATCGTCGTCTCGCCTTTCGTGAGCAAACACTTTGTCTCGCACACGCCTGCGGATCACACTGCAATCCTTAAACTCATCGAGACCCGATTCGGCCTGGGCAGCCTGACTAACCGAGATGCCGCCCAAATGGATATGACAGAGTTCTTTGATTTCGTTAACGTACCATGGAGCACCCCTCCCGATCCCTCGCTGGTGCCGGTCCAGAAAACGAACGGGAGTTGTGTGGACCAAGTGCCCTAATGCGGGGACCCTGATTAATTTCTCGGCCTCGGGACAAAATCAAAGCCAGTTTCAGCATCTCACGGACGCGCCGAAATTTAATCGTCTTAGAGGTAGTCGCTATGCGCAAGCGTTCAACGCTGAGCGTCCGCTCGGTCCTTCCAGACGGTTTTGGGAAAGAATCGCTAAACGTACGAATATATTTCTCCTGCCACGGGTTGTTCCCGGTATACTTTTGTGGATCCGGTTCCATACCTCCTGAGGGTCCGGTTATGAAATTTCCACGGCCCACTCAGAATGCCTTCTCTGTTTGGCTTCTGATCCTCCCGCTCCTGATTGCGCTGGGCACGTCCACGAGCTTCTCCCAAGAATGTGCCGGATGTCTCAATTCGGGAGTACCGGCCACCCCCAACGGGAGTGGTTTTAGATCATCCAACTTGAGCTTTACTCCCTCTTCCTCTGCTCCCGATCCCTGGACCATTCGCAAGCGGGTGGACGAGGTCACCGTCTTTTTTACCGTCACCAACCGGCACAAGTTTGTGGACGATCTTGGTGAAGAAGATGTCAATGTGACTGACGATCGTAAGCCGGTGCCAAGACTTTCCGCTTTCGGGCACGAGCGCGACCTGCCGTTGCGCATGGGTCTGATGGTGGATACCAGCAACTCAATCCATTATCGCTTTCGTTTTGAACAGGAGGCCGCCACCCGGTTCCTGCAAAAGATAGTGCGCCGAGAAATGGATCGCGCATTCGTAGTCGGCTTTTCCGACCACGCCAATCTTACCCAGGACTATACCGATGATCCCGGGCAACTGGCGGCTGGGGTTTCCGCCTTGAAGTCCGAAGGCGGCACCGCCCTCTATGACGCCCTCCGCAGCGCTTGCGGAAAACTGGCGAGTGCAGGGGACAATGTCCCCATGGCCAGGACCCTTGTCGTCTTGAGTGATGGGGATGACAACGCGAGCAAGGCCACTCTTGAGCAGACGATCGAGAATGCGCAGCGTCACGAGGTTACTATTTACACCATCAGTACTAACAACTCCGGCACAATCAGACCCGGGGATAAAGTGCTAAAAGAGCTGGCGCTACAGACGGGAGGCCGGATGTTCACTCCGAATAGCGCCAAAGAAGTAGTGAAGGCATTTGCTTCTATTGAAGACGAGATGCGCAACCGATACGCGCTTTCCTATCGCCCCACCGATTTCGCTGAAAATGGCCGCTATCGCCGCATAGAGATTATCGCCCGCAAACTGAAAAAGCGGTTTCACGTCCACGCGCGCAAGGGCTATTACGCACCGCTGGCAGAGTTCCGGGAATTAGTGCCGCCCCAGGCAGGGATTCCGGCGGATTTAAACACCCCCGACCAGCGGCATTGAACGGTTCTCTGTTAAAAGTAATTCCCGAATTGATGCTTACTCTCGATTCGGGAATACACGGGTCGTATCTTTGGTAATCTCACCTGCACTCCTCAATCCTGAACAACGCCTTCCCGATGTAGAGGTAGCAGGGGTTAAGGCGCATGCCGAAGACAGTCAGCCCGATCCCCCAAGACGCCGTACTGCAAATTCTGCTTATCGGTCATGGCGAAGAAAGCTTTTTTGTCATCCGTGATCTGTTAAGCAGAGGCAATTCCGCTACCCGTGCAGAGTTAGAACACGCAACCTCATATGAAGAAGCATTACTTCGCATTGGAGAGACGGAGTACGACCTGATCCTGTTTGAATATGAAGCTCAGGATGGCATCGTTCTACAGTTGTTACCGGAGCTTCGCCGCCTCAATACGACTGTGCCTGTTATCTTTCTTGCCGAGTACGCGGACGAGGGTACCCTGGCGGAAATTATCGCAGCGGGAGCTTGCGATTTCGTCAAGAAATCTGAGTTGTGTGAGGAGTACCTTGGGCGCTCGATCCGATATGCGGTCAACCTCCACCGTAAACATCAGAAGCGCCAGCAAGCGGAAGAAATGCTGCGTAAACTCTTTCAGGCAGTCGAGCAATCTGCCGACCTTGTCATGATTACCGATCAGGCGGGATTAATTGAATATGTGAATCCCGCGTTCGAGACGCTTACCGGTTATGCGAGCGAAGAGGTGGTCGGCAACACCGTTGCTTTATTGAAGTCGGCGGAACAAGCGCCGGGAATCTACGGAGAACTATGGGCCACAGTTCTGTCCGGCAAAGTCTTTCGCGGAACTCTTGCGCTAACTGCAAAAAGAATGGCGACATCTTCTATCTGGAGAAGACGATCACTCCCATTAGCGATACGGAAGGTAACATCACCCACTTTATCTGCAACGATCGTGACATCACTGAGCGGCGCAAGCTGGAGGCTCAGCTTCGGCAGGCTCAAGAGATGGATGCCATCGGACAGTTGGCGGGTGGCATCGCGCATGATTTCAATAACCTCTTGATGATTATCGGCAGTTATGCCGAATTGGCGCTGGACTCTATTGATTCCGATAGCCACCTGCGTCACAACATTGCGGAGATACAGAAAGCAGCGCATCGGGCCGCAGACCTCACACGGAAACTGCTGGCTTTCAGTCGTAAACAGATGCAGGTGCTGCAAGTGTTAGATCTAAGCGCGGTGATCACCGAAATGGGCAAGATGGTGCCCCGTTTGATCGGCGAACACATTGATTTAATGGTGATTCCCACAGACGATCTTTGGAAAGTCAAAGCTGACCCGGTCCAGATGGAACAAATCCTCATGAACCTGGCCACCAACGCAAGAGATGCGATGCCCGACGGTGGCAATCTTGCAATTGAGACCTCAAATGTTCGGGTGGACGAAGCCTATATTCAGCGGCACGCGATGGTGCCCATAGGAGATTACGTGCTGTTGACGGCCAGCGATTCGGGCCAGGGAATCGATTCCAAAGACTTGTCTCACATTTTTGAGCGCATTCTTTACGACCAAAGAAAAAGGCAAGGGCACGGGTCTGGGTCTGGCGACGGTATACGGCATCGTCAAACAGAATGCCGGCTTTATATGGGTGTATAGCGAGCGCGGGATGGGCACCATCTTCAAGATTTATCTGCCTCGAGTTCACGAAACACAAGTTGCTCCGAAAGTTGCTCTTAGCAATCCGGGGATCCATTTGAATGGAAACGAAACCATACTCCTAGTAGAGGACGAACCAGCACTCAGGCAAGCCACCACAAAATTTCTTAAAGGCGCTGGCTACAGTGTGCTGGAGGCACGAGATGGTCAGGACGCGGTTGAAGTGGCCGAGGGCCATTCCGATCCAATTCACATCGCGGTGACCGATGTGGTGATGCCGCGCATGAGTGGCGTTCAACTGGCTGAGCACCTCGCAATCATCCGACCTGAGACGAAAGTCTTGTTTGTTTCCGGGTATGCTGAAAGAAACGTTTTGCAACGTGGAACTGCCATTCGACGAGCGCGGTTCCTGCAAAAACCCTTTGGTCTTAAAGTTCTGGCACAAAAATACAGCAAGTGCTGAAAACCAAGCCCGGGCAGTCACGGGCTGAGGCCACCACAGTTCCAGCCATCACCATAGCTCCCGTATAATTGAAATTCTGCGGAATTCCTACATGAATCTGCCTGTAGCGCTACGGGAGCGTAATTCCATTGCCGAGCCGTCCTTCTCAGACCCTGCTGCCGGGTTTCATCTTCGTCCTAGCCTATGTCTGCTGATGATTACAGGTTTTTGGCTGGTTATTTATGTTGCTGGGATGTGCAGGCCGGCCCTCCTTGACGACGCCGACACCCAACACGCCGAGGTGGCACGCGAAATGATTGTGCGACACGATTGGGCGACCCTGTATGCCAATGGCATTCGTTATATGGAGAAGGCGCCTTTGATGTATTGGGGAGTCGCCGGCAGCCTTGTTCTCTTTGGAAAGAGCGAATGGGCTGTCCGGCTACCCGTCGTACTGTGGATGCTGGCCTTGTTTTACGCCACCTACTGGGTCGGACGGAAAATCTACGATGAAAGCGCCGGACTCTATTCGGCTCTGATAATGGCGACGGCCTTCGGCCCTTATATCTACACCCGCTTTTTAATCCCGGACACGCTTGTAGGCTTGTGGCTGCTGCTTGGATTTTTCTTCTTCCTGGAGACTTTGGAGGAGACCCCGCCCTCACGTCTGGCTTGTTGGGGACTAGCTGTAAGCTGTGCCCTGAACGTACTTACCAAGGGCTTGATCGGATTAGTCTTCCCGGTGGCGGTGATCGCTTTTTACTTGATCTTGACCGGTAACCTGCGGCACATTCTGCGACTGCGGCTGATCTCGAGCACTGCTATCTTTCTGCTGGTCGCAGCACCTTGGCACATCCTGGCGGCGATGCGCAACCCCGACCAAGGCGGGGTTCGCGGTTTTTTGTGGCTCTATTTCGTGAATGAGCACTTTCTGCGGTATTTGAACAAACGGGTGCCGCGTGACTACGACACTGTTCCTCTTCTAATTTTCTGGGGACTGCTGGTGTTATGGCTCCTGCCATGGAGCGCGTTCTTGCCGCAAGCCCTGAAACAGGTTCCCTTGCGCTGGCGAGAGGTGCGATCAAGACTCGACCCACGTCAAAGAGCCAATCTGCTGTTCGCTCTTTGGATCATGGTCATCGTAGTATTCTTTAGTTTTTCGACTCGCCAGGAGTACTACACAATTCCTGCAATACCGGCCATGGCGCTGCTGGTCGGCGCATGGTTCTCACGGGAGGCTGAGTCGCCGGCTAACAGCGCTGATCGTCGCGCGGGCAGGATTTCTTCCGCCCTTCTGTTCGCGCTGGGGTCTCTGGGATTTGTTGTCAGTATGTTGCTGCTGATTCTATCCAAGCCGCCTTCGCCCGGAACGGATCTCTCGGAACTATTGAAAAGGAATCCGGAAGTTTACACCCTCTCCTTTGGACACTTCCTTGACCTTACGCCCCAGGCCATGGGGGCTTTTCGCGGACCGTTATTAGGCGCCGCCCTTGCCTTGTTGCTCGGAACCGGCTTGAACTGGATGCTTCGCCGGGGCGGACGTCCCGCAGCAGGGAACTTTGCGCTGGCGGTGATGATGATCGGCCTGCTCGCCTGCGTGCACTCGGCATTCGTGACTTTCTCGCCAATCCTATCTTCCAAGCAGCTGGCTATTGCGATCGAGCAGCATTACCGGCCAGGGGACGTAATTGTCGTAGATGGCGAATACGAGAGCGCTTCCAGCTTGAATTTTTACATCGGTATTCCACTGCGCATCTTGCACGAGCCCTCAAGTGGCCTGTGGTACGGCTCGCACTTTCCCGATGCTCCGCATGTCTTCGAAACCCCGGCGTCCTTCGCGTCCCTTTGGGCTGGGCCGGCGCGCATCTTTTTATGGAGTGACCAGGAAACGCCTAAGGAATTAGAGGGCGAAAAGTTCTATGTATTGGCGCGCGATGGAGGGAAGTTTATCTTTACCAATCAGGACCTGAAGCGTTGACTTCTGCTGTTATGCCGATAGCGCGAACCTGATTAAGAAAATGATTCGTGTTTTATTAAGCATTCTTTCTTATCGCGTGTTGTCGTTACTCGTCATCTGGCGTGTTCTGCTGCTGATTGCGATCATTGGCACGCTAAGTTCCACCGTTTTCCTTGGCCTGGTACTGTTCGCGGCGCTTCGTTATCGTCGGCAGGCGCTTGCAGCGACATTAGCGACTGAGGCGCTCCCGCGATCTTCTTTTCCAGCTGTCACTGTGCTGAAGCCGGTCCACGGAGCGGAACCACAGCTCCGAGAAAATCTGGAGAGATTCTTCCAACAGGACTATCCCGATTTCGAAATCATCTTTGGCGCCCGCGCCGCGGAGGATGCAGCACTCAAGATCGCGGAAGAGCTTCAGCGACGCTATCCGAACGTGAAGTCACGCATCGTTGTTTCCGGTGTGCCTACTTGGCCGAATGCGAAGGTCTTCTCGCTCAACAAGATGCTGCAGGCATCGTCGAACCCCTACGTGGTCCTAAGCGACAGTGACGTAGAGGTTCGCCCCGATTTCTTGCGCAACATCGTCGCGCCATTGCTGGATTCGAAGGTAGGCCTCGTAACCTGCTTATACCGGGGTATCCCAGCGCAAGATTTCTGGTCGGTGTTGGAGGCACTGGGAATGTCAGTGGAAATGCCCTCTGGCGTTGTGGTGGCTGACATGATGGAAGGAATGCGGTTCGCACTCGGCTTGGCCATAGCAACGCGCCGGGATGCACTCGCCGCCATCGGCGGTATCGGATCTACCGCAGACTATTATTCCGACGATTTCGTGTTAGGCAACGAGGTTTGGGCAGCGGGATATAAGGTTGTTTTGTCCCACTACATTGTGGGACACGTGCTGCTTCCCCGTTCTGTAAGACAGACGCTAGGCGATCAACTACGATGGATGAAAAGCACCCGCTACTCTCGTCCAAAAGGGCACCTGGGCACCAGCCTCACCTTTGCCGTGCCATTCGGGATGCTGGGATTCGTCGCGGCCACGGCGCTGGGGCATGCATATCTCGGCTTTGGCCTCTTGGTGGCGTCATTCCTTAATCGCATGATTCAGTCGGTGAGCGTGGGATGGGGAGTCGTGGGTGACCCCAGAGCTTTGAGCTTATGCTGGCTTTACCCCTTGCGGGACCTAGCGGGATTTCTTACGTGGGCGGCTAGTTACGCGAGCGGCAGTTTCACGTGGCGAGGGGAAACATATCGTTTTACCGAGGGCGGAAGAATCATTCCACAACACCGGCCCGCACAACCCGCTGCTGAGCAGCCGTAACCGGTATCGCCGTGGACGTAATGAGTTCCTCGCGGCGGTTTGCAACGACTCGACTGATAATTTCGCGTAATCTTACCCGTGGCGCGTAACCAATCAGCCGGGAAATTTTATCGATGTTGGGAACTCGACGCTCCATGTCCTCGAACCCCGGCTGGTACGCCTCGTCGTAAGGAATCAGTCGAATCCCTGACTTGCTGTGCGCTAGCTTCTTCACCAGTTCGGCCAGTTCATACATCGAGACTTCTTCAGGATTACCTATGTTGAAGACTTGCCCAATCGCATCTGGATGCTCCATCAGTGCAAGCAGAGCGCGCACCACGTCAGCTACATCGGCGAAACACCGGGTTTGGCGGCCATCTCCAAACACCGTGATTGGCAACCCCTTAAGCGCCTGATCCACAAAGCGCGGCAGCACCATGCCATAGTAACCAGTCTGACGTGGTCCGGTTGTGTTAAACAATCGAGCGATGACTACGGGCAGTGCCTGCGTTCTGTAATAGGAGAGAGCAAGAAATTCGTCGATGGCTTTCGAGCACGCGTAGCTCCAACGGCTCTTGATGGTGGGGCCGTACACCACATCGTCGTCTTCGGTGAACGGGACTTTATTACTCTTACCGTAGACCTCCGAGGTAGATGCGATCAGGCAAAGCTTGCCGTAGCGAGCTGCCTGCGACAGCACGTTATGGCTTCCTAGCACGTTGGTCTCTATTGTCTCCACTGGGGCATTGATGATTTTTTGCACTCCGACGACGGCCGCCAAATGAAAGATCACGTCGGTCTTCCTCACCAGCGGCTCCAGTCTGGCAGCATCCAAAACTGAGCCCACAGTCATGTGAAAATCTTCACGATCCTGGAGATGTGCGATGTTCTCGACGCGACCAGTGGATAGATCGTCGACGACGGATACTTCATCTCCCCGAGCGAGCAATGCCTCGCACAAGTGACTGCCAATAAAACCGGCACCTCCAGTAACCAGAACTCGGCTCATATGTATGACCTTTATCTAAGAAGACGCGGTAGGCCAGTCATCAAGGCCAGTCCGCGAGAAGCACAAACCTCTAATTCTAATGGAACGTAAATCTATGTAAAGACACGAGGCGTTAGGTAGCGTCTTAAAGTATTAAGATACTACCGACGCCTAGTGTTCACAAGTAGCGGACCGTCAGCGGATGCGGTATTGGCCGAAATGCAGTGTTTAAAGACATACCCCAGGCGTCCGACAAACTGTCAACCTACAGGCTCATTCGCACCATTTTGCCGTGCTTCAAAAGGAACGTATCCCCGCGCCAGGCTACCGTGTGACCGGTCAAACTGAGAACCCAGATTGCCGGAGCGATTAAGTCTCGCAGAGGAATTAGCCATGAGTGATCAATAATCTGCCGGTCCCGCAATACTACGCCTCCCACCAACCATGCGACTGAAAGACGTAACCCTAGTGCAATAGCAAGCAGTCCCCACGCCCACCCGGCGCCGCGAGTTACTAACAAATTTACGAAGGCCCAGGGAAATCCGAACGTAACCAGCAATCCCATGTAACCCCAGCGCCGGGAATCGCGAATGCTGCGAGCCCACCGCAATTGATGGCGGACATACTCCCGTAATGAGTAGTCAGGTAAGAACGTTTCCACAATTACCTCCGAAAGACATACGCGGTAGCCGTGCGCGGCCAAGCGACGGCCGATCTCATAGTCATCCGCCAGGTAATCCACAATGCTTTCAAAGCCGCCAATGGCCTCCAGATCACGACGGCGGAACGCTAACGTCGAGCCCAACCCAAAGCGCATACCGCCCTCGATCTGACGCGCCGCCAGCACACCTGCGCAGAAATCCGTGCTGATACCCAGCGATTCCAGGCGCGATCCCAGGGTTGGAGCCGCTACCCCGCGGTAGAGGCAGGTAACCATTCCGACCGTAGGATCGCTCAACGGCTGGAGCACCCTTCGCAAGTAATCCCGTTCCACGCGAATATCGCTATCATTAACGATCAAATTTTCATAACGCGCGACGGGCAGCATTTGCGCCAGGTTGCTCACCTTGATGTTCGCTCCCAGGTTCTGCTCGCAGATAACAAGTTGGATGGCGAGCCGCGGGAATTCCGTCTTCAGGCGCTCAACCGTCTCCACCGCCGCATCATTTTGAACGTTTACGCCGAAGACGATTTCGTATTCCGGATAGTCCTGCACACAATGACTTCGAAGGCTCTGGTAGATTTCAGGGTCAGCACCTCGCAAAGGTTTCAGGATGGAAACAGGTTGTATCGGGCGGGCGCTCCCGGCCGCCGATTTTGACTTTCTCATTCCGCGCAAGAATCCGACGGCACTCCACAAGCAGAGCGTGAAATACGCAATGCTCGCGATCGTGCCCATTGCAGCGATCACTTCGATTGCTTGGCGGGCGTGATGCATCTTTTGAGATTATTCGTAGCGCAGCGACTCGATGGGATCCAGATTGGCTGCCTTCCATGCCGGATAGATTCCGAACAGTAACCCTTCCACGGCCGCGGCAGTGAAGCCGAAGCTCGCCCAAAACACTGACATTCGTGCCGGCAATGAACTCCAGATTGCCGGAATCGTCCAGGTGATGATCGCGCCCAGCAACACACCCAGAATCCCGCCCATGGCGGTGAGTGTGATTGCTTCGAGCGTGAACTGGAGCAGGATGTCGCGCTTGCGCGCGCCAATCGCCTTACGTACGCCAATCTCCCGCGTGCGCTCCGTGACCGATACCAGCATAATGTTCATTACACCCACTCCGCCTACGATAAGTCCAACGCTCGATACGGCAAACATAAAAATGAAGACCGCTCCTGTGATCTGGTTCCACACGTCTGAGAGCGAATCCTGTGTAAATATCGAAAAATTGTCGGGCTTGTCAGGAGCTACCTTACGGCGGCGGCGCAGCAACTCACGCATCTCATCCATGGCCTTGGGCATATCTTCGTGGGATGTGGCTTTGACAACGATCCAGTATTGCTTCAGCTCAGGATGAAGTTTGCGGAATGTACTGAGTGGAAAATAGACAACATTGTCCGCGGGATTTTTGCCGCTCGCAAGAACGTCCTTACGCCGCTCTGCTACTCCGATGACAGTAAACATCTGGCCTTCAATGTTGATTTCTTTCCCCAGCACTTGCTCATTAGGAAATAATTCCTCAGCCGTGTCCCTGCCAAGAACGATCACGGGCGCGTGGTGTTCGTCATCGACTTCAGTGGGCCACCTTCCCATCGACAACTGTATGTCGTACACGTCTTTGAAGGCGCCGCTATTACCTTCGAGAATAGTGTTCTTGGCCCGGCGGTTGCCATACTTCACTACGTAAGTACCCTGACCAAATTCCGGGTGAACGTATTGCAGAATCGAGGTTACCGCCTTCACGTGCGGCAGGTCTTTCATGGCCAGGCCGTCCTCGAAGCTCAGTTCCTTACGCTTGCGCATTTCCTCTGTGGGTCGGCCAAACTTGAAAGGCTGAACATGGAAAGCGAAAACCATGTTCGATCCCAGGCTGCTGATGACTTGCCGCACATTGTCATTCAACCCGCGCACGATCGATGAGATCCCGATCACGACGGCGACTCCGATTACAATGCCAAGCACGGTCAACCCGGACCGCAATTTATTGCTGACAATGGTGTCCAGGGCCATCTGGACAATCTCACCGTAATCGCCTTTACGCATCATGAAAACGCCTGGCAGCCACAGAGTCACTGAGGCGCAGAGAAGAAGTCTATGGCTAAGATCAAAGCCTTTCGTTCCTCTGTGTCTGTGTCTACGTGCCGAATACTGCAGCGATCCCTATAATTCAAATCTCAATGCCGCGATTGGATCCAGCATCGCCGCCCGCCGCGCGGGATAGACCCCGAAGAACACTCCCACGCTGGCGGAAACCAGTAGGCCCGCCGCGACCGCCCAAAGCTTGATTTCCGAGGGCATGCCGATAATCGCCGTAATTCCTTTCGCAACCGCGACTCCAAACAACACCCCCACCACTCCACCGACCAGAGCCATGGTCCCCGATTCAATCAGAAACTGCAGCAGCACGTCGTCCCGCGTGGCCCCCATGGCCTTCCGAATCCCGATCTCACGCGTGCGCTCGGTCACCGAGACCAGCATGATATTCATAATTACGATGCCGCCCACAATCAGCGAAATCGCCGCGATCGCAATCATCGCGATGAAGAACGTCCCGCTCAGATTCGACCATATGCTTAGGAAGCCGGCGTTAGTCTCCGCGGCAAAACTGTCTGGCTTGCCCGGCAAATCGTGACGCCGGGCGCGCAGTATGGCGCGAGCTTCATCAATCGCGGCATCGAGCTGGCTGCCGACTCCGTTGGCCTTTCCCGAGATGCGGATGCTAGTGTGCACTCCGAACTGCTTGAGATAAGTGCTGATCGGGATGCCCACGAAATTGTCTCGGCTCTGTCCCAGGGTCTTGCCTTGCTTTTTGCCTACGCCGATCACGCGGTAAAGCTGGCCCTCCACTCTGATTTCCTTGCCCAAGGGGTCAACGCCTGGAAACAGGGTATCAACCACGTCGGTGCCGATTACTGCCACGTTGGACCGGTTATTCTCATCACTTTGATTGAGCCAGCGTCCTGCGCCCAAATCCAGGTCGAGAATGGTAGCCATTGAAGGCGTCAGACCTCGCACCCATGAGTCGCTGATCGATTGCTCGCCATATTTCACGTGGCCGTTGGCATTCAGGATTGACGCCCCAATCATCCTGCAATGTCGGCAGGCTCCGGCTACTGCCTCATAGTCCTCCATGGTGAGGTCCTTGCGCTTCTGACCTTCCAGCAGTTGATCGATGTTCGTGATCACAGGGCTGACTTTGCTGATGAGGAACACGTCCGCCCCCAGATTGAAAATCTTTTCCGCGACATAGCCATTGATCCCATTCACGAACGTCACCACCGCAATTACCGCAGCCACGCCGATTACTACGCCAAGCAGCGTGAGAACGGAGCGCAGCTTATTCGCCCACAAGGATTGCAGCGAAATACGAATGGCTTCTATGAGGTTCATGAGGTGACAGATGGCAGGAAGCAAGCCCTGCCGCAAGCCTAAGCATCAGTTTAGCAGGCACGATGCAGCCGCCCTTACGAGGTTGTTTAAGTAGGAGTTCGTCGCGCCCTGCGATCGGCGGGCTGTCCCTGTGAACTTGCCACCTGCTTCCTATGACCCCCACCGGCATCGAATATAATAAATAAGTTGGCAGCCGGACCGGACGGTCGCTTCCGCCCCTTCGGGCGGTGGGAGAGGAAAGTCCGAACTCCGCAGAGCAGTGTGCCGGATAACGTCCGGGAGGGCGCCCCGTCCTTGCATTTTTTGCAAGCTCGGGGATGACTCGACGGAAAGTGCCACAGAAAACATACCGCCTCGTGCCGCAAGGCCGCGGTAAGGGTGAAAAGGTGCGGTAAGGGCGCACCGCCGCCGCAGTAATGCGGCGGGCAGGGCAAACCCCACACGGAGCAAGACCAAATAGGGAGGGAGTCCCGGCTTCGGCCGGGACACGTGCTGGCTCGGCGCGTCCCACCTCCGGGTAGGTCGCTAGAGCTTCGCAGTAATGCGTGGCCCAGAGGAATGACCGTCCTGCCGGATCACTCCGGCAGACAGAATTCGGCTTACAGGTCCGGCTGCTAATTTCAATTCACTATCAGACTTCTGGGGACTGTCGCTACGTCTACGACGACGGCCCCGCCAGTTGTTCCACATGTGGCGCCTGCCCGCCCAGCCATTCCGGATGATGGGCGGTAGAATCGAAGTGTTCCGAGGTCTTGAACAACTCGTAATGTCCGCTCGCCGCCGCCTGCTCGGTCTTTTTCAGCAGTGCTGCTATCTGATCTTTGCTCATAGGACGAAAGCTACGCGCCGCCTCGAATGCCTGCTCGAGAATCTTCTCGCCGTCGATGCCTGTAATTACCACAGAAGTCGGCAGATTCATCGCATAGTGCAGGCACTCGACCGGCCGCACGGTCTTGCTTTTCAAAATAATTCCGTCGCCCATAGACTTCATTCCCAGCACGCCGATCCCCTGTTCGACGAGCTTTGGCAATACCAGCTTTTCAAAGCTGCGGAAATGTGTGTCCATCACGTTGAGCGGCATCTGCACCGTGTCGAAGCGGAATCCGTGGTCCGCCGCCACTTTTAGCATATAGAGATGTACGTGTGGGTCTTTGTGCCCAGTAAACCCGATGTAGCGAATCTTGCCCGCTTTCTTGGCTTCGAGCACAGCCTCCTGCGCTCCGCCTTGGGCGAATATCCGGTCCGGATCTTCAAAGCGTATGATCTCGTGATGCTGCATCAGGTCCACATGGTCGGTCTGTAGCCGTTTGAGCGACTCATCGATTTGTTTCGCGGCTTCTTGTTTGGTGCGGCCGTCGAGCTTGGTCATCAGGAAAACTTTTTGACGATATCCGTTCTGCAAAGCTTTTCCCATGCGAATCTCGCTCTGCCCCTCGTTGTAATCCCAGGAGTTGTCCATAAAGTTGATGCCCCGGTCTATGGCGGACCGGATCAGGCGAATGCTTTGAGCCTCTTCGATTTTCGGCTGGCCAATATGAAAGCCACCCATTCCAAGCGCTGAAATCTTTTCGCCCGTTTTTCCGAGCGTGCGGTACGGCATGTCTCCTTGGGAACTCTGTGCTGCCATAAAATCACTCCCTACTGAAGATGTCATCCCTAGAACTGCCAATCCCTTCAGAAACTCACGACGTTGCATGGACAATACCTCTGTTGAGCCCCCGCTTAACAGCAATCTACAGATAGTCTTTCCCGTACAGAACAAAGATCAGAGCGTGTACAACCCTGGGTTACATCTTGCAAGATTCCCGGCAACTACCATTTCACCGCAACACTAAATGCGTGAACGCTCCCGGTCTATACTGTGAGAATTGTATATTCTTCGGTTGGCGACTTTGCAGAGTCACAGAGGCGGAGACTTCCCAATACGGGATGGGGCTTCTGTAATTACCGCGAATCCCATTTGCCGCCTCTCAATTATTCTGATAAGCTGGCCCGCAGTTTCCGGGGACATCTTTCAATGTACAGAGGTTTTCAGGCCGAACCCTCTCTTCCCCTAGTTTGCCTTCAGTAGACCCGTTACCTTAGCGGATCTTGGCTGTTGGTGTTCCGTAGCTGTGCATTCTCACCTCTCCCCGGAACAGAGAGGATATATGTCATCTCCGAAAGATCGCATTCCTGTACCAGGCAGTGAGCGGGCTCCGCTCCCGGGCGCGCGTGCCGTGGGCGCGGCCAATCCAGACGAATCCATTCAAGTCACCGTACTTCTCCGTCCGCGTGCTGCAAAGGATGCGCCCAACATCGAACTGCTAGCTTCACGTATGCCACAAGAACGTCAACACATGACCCGCGAAGATCTCGGCAAGAATCGCGGCGCTGATCCTCAGGATATTGCCAAAATAGAAGCGTTCGCCCACGACCATCGCCTCGCCGTGGTTGAAGCGAACCCGGCTGAGCGACGAGTTGTGCTCTCAGGCACAGTCGCCAGCTTTAACCAGGCCTTCGATGTCGACCTGCAGCGGTTCGAACATCCCCAAGGTTCCTATCGTGGACGCACCGGCCCAGTGCACATACCTGCCGATATTGCGGACATCGTGCAAGGTGTTTTTGGACTGGACAATCGCCCGCAGGCGAAAGCGCATTTTCAGAGGACCCGACGGCCAAGAGGCTTAGGCGCGCGCACTGCCGGAACGTCCTTTACTCCCACTCAAATCGCAGATCTGTACAACTTCCCCTCTGGAGACGGAACCGGACAATGCATTGCGCTGATTGAATTGGGCGGCGGTTACCGTCCTCGCGATCTGAAAACATATTTCGATCAGCTTGGACTGCCACATCCCACTGTAAGGGCGGTATCTGTGGATGGCGGTCACAATCATCCCGGCTCGGATGCCGACGGTGAGGTCATGCTGGATATAGAAGTGGCTGCTGGCGTGGCGCCCAAGAGCAAGGTGATCGTGTACTTTGCTCCCAATACGGACCAGGGATTCCTGGACGCGATCATCAAGGCGGTTCACGATAAGCAGCACAATCCCTCCGTCATTTCCATCAGTTGGGGTGGGCCAGAATCCGCCTGGACCACGCAGGCCTTACAGGCTTTCGACCAGGCATTTCAGGATGCCGCAGCCGTCGGCGTAACCGTGTGCTGCGCCGCTGGCGACAATGGCTCAACCGATGGTGTGAACGATGGATTGCAGCACGTGGATTTTCCTGCGTCCAGTCCTTTTGCTCTGGCCTGTGGTGGGACAAGTCTGCAAGCCTCTGGGAAGACGATTTCTTCAGAAACCGTCTGGGACGATGCTCCTACTAGCGCCACCGGCGGTGGAATTAGTGACTTCTTCCCGCTACCGAGCTGGCAATCCGGAACCAACGTGCCCTCATCGGCCAACCCTGATCACCACAAAGGAAGAGGCTTGCCCGATATCGCGGGAGACGCCGACCCCAACACTGGCTACGCGGTAATCGTGGACGGACAACAAGAGGTCATCGGAGGAACCAGTGCCGTAGCACCACTCTGGGCCGGACTGATTGCAAGGATCAATCAGCAACTGGGAAATACTTTGGGTTATCTCAACCCGCTACTCTACGGCCCACTTTCCCAATCCGGCGCCCTCCATGACATCACCCAAGGCAACAATGGCACGTATACGGCAGGCATCGGGTGGGATCCCTGCACCGGTTGGGGAACTCCAGATGGAACCAGGTTACTTTCGGCGTTGACTCCCAAGGCCGCGGCGAAAGCAGCCGGAAAAGGTTCAAAAGTGGCATAACCCGTAGCTCCTGCGAACTGGCTAGTTCGGACAATGGCGCGGGCTCCAGCCCGCTCTATTGTCCGAACACATTAAGCCTAGCTTCGGGGAATCCTCTACATCCGCGCAACAAATATTTCCGGGATCTCTCCCCAGCAGATAGAATTGCCTGCAACCTTTAATTTCAAGTCAGGAGTCATGCTTATGTCAGCACCTAGCCGCCGGCCGGAGATTCGTCGTCGGCGCGCACGTAAAGAAAAAATTCTAAAGTTGCGGAAGCGCTTGGCTGCGGCCTCCTCGGACACCGATCGGAACCGCATCACCGGCAAGATCAATCGCCTCGGTTTGAGCTCGCCTGGAACTCCGCTATTGAAACAGGACTGAAGCAACTCAGGGTTACGCGGGGATGCTGTGGACCCCAGGGCGGGTTTTGGAATCATCAGACAGCTTGGCACTACCCGCGACCTGCTCATACACCGAAAGAATCCGCCGCACCGAACCATCCCAGGAAAACCTGCTGGATTGCTCGTAGCTACGCTCTTTGAGCTTGTCCCGCAGTGCTTTATCGACGAGCACGCGGTGTACGGCGCGCATAATCTCAAACACGTTCTCTGGATTCACCAGCACTGCCGCGTTGCCGGTTACTTCGGGCAAAGAAGATGTATTCGAGGTCACGACCGGCGTTCCATGCGCCATCGCCTCCAGTGGCGGCAGGCCAAATCCCTCGTACAGTGAAGGAAATACGAAAACCTTGGCGGCATCGTAGAAGATCCGCAACACTTCTATGGGCACAAACCCTAGAAAGCGCACATCATTTTGCACTCCGCTCCTGATCACGGTGCGACGCAAGTCAGGATGGCTGGAAAGGTCGTCTCCAATGATGATCAGCTTCAGATCGCGGAGCTTGTTTTCTTTGTCAAGTTCGGTCTTCAGTGCCGAAAAAGCCTCAATGATGCGCACCAGATTCTTATGTGGACTGATCCGCCCCGCATAGAGCACAAAGGGATAATTCACCAGGTAGCGCTCGGCGATCAATTGACGGTCGGCGTCGGTAGCGTGACCTCGCAGAAAACGCTCGTCGATAGCGTTATAAACAACCTCGATACACGCGGGAGCGATACCGAATAGTTTTTCAATCTCGTTCTTGGTGAATTGCGAGACCGCGAAAATGCGGTCCGCATTTTTCAGTACACGTCGTGTGAGATGCAAGTGCAAAGCACGACGGACACTGGAATGATCCCGTGCCCGGTACAAGTGCTCTAGCACGTCATGAACCGTCATTACGTAGGGACATGGCAGCGCTCGCGGCAACCAAAACAGGTGTGGGATGTGTACCAGGTCGCATCTCAGTCGCTTCAGAATTTTCCGGAATTCAAAATAACCCTTGGGCTCGGTGTCGGGATCAAGCAGCGGGACAGTATGAAAATTAGCCGGCAAGGGACCTATCTCCTCTACCTTCACCGGCGAACCCATAAGGAAGTATTGGTTGTTGTGATCGAGCCGCCCGAGGGCTCGCACCACGTTGCGGATGTAGGTGCCCACGCCGAACTCGGTCATCCGGCGTATATCAATGCCAATTTTCACGTGACGAGTATACCCGCATCATGTCCGCACTCCATGTTGCCTAGGCGCGAACTTCTGCCTGTGCCCTTACTCTGCGCTCTGAATAGAGCGGGAATGTCTCAGCAAGTTCCAGCACCTGCTTACGAATTCTGGACAACACGACAGCGTCAGTGGGATTGTGGAGTGCCTCGGAAATCCAGCGTCCGACTTGACGCATTTCGGATTCCTTCATGCCTCGAGTGGTGAGTGCAGGAGTGCCGATGCGAATGCCACTCGGTTTCATTGGCGGGTTAGTATCGAAAGGAATGGCGTTCTTATTGACGGTAATCGCAGCCTCACCCAAAGCTTTTTCTGCTTCACTGCCAAACATCCCTTGGGAGAAAACGTCGACTAGCATCAAATGCGTATCGGTGCCGCCGGAAATGATGCGGAAGCCCTCGGTTGCAAGGGTCTCGGCGAGAACCTTGGCATTAGCCACAATCTGCAGCGCGTAATCACGGAACGAAGGCTGCATGGCTTCGTGAAAGCAGACGGCCTTGGCGGCGATGATGTGAACCAGCGGCCCACCTTGCATTCCGGGAAAAACTACCTTGTCGATGGCGGCGGCGTGTTCTTGTTTGCAGAGAATCATTCCGGCACGGGGTCCGCGCAGCGTCTTGTGGGTCGTCGAAGTCACGATTTGAGCATGCGGCACGGGAGATGGATGCACGCCGCCTGCAACCAGTCCAGCGAAGTGCGCCATGTCCACCAAGTAAAGTGCGCCGACTTTGTCAGCAATCTGACGCATGCGAGCGAAGTCAATGATTCGAGGATAGGCGCTACCACCGCCGATGATCAGCTTGGGACGCTCGCGCTCGGCAAGTTTTTCCAGATCGTCGTAATCAATCGTTTCCGCTTCTTTGGTCACCCCGTAGGGAACGATGTGATACGTTTTCCCTGAAAAATTCAGATGATGTCCGTGAGTGAGATGACCGCCATGCGCCAGGTTCAATCCCAGGATCGTGTCCCCGGGCTGCAGTACGGCTGCGTAGGCCTCCATGTTGGCCTGCGAACCAGCGTGCGGCTGCACATTGGCATGCTCGGCGCCAAACAACTGCTTAGCGCGCGTGCGCGCCAATTCTTCCACGATATCGGCGAACTCGCATCCGCCGTAGTAGCGCTTGCCCGGGTAGCCCTCGGCGTATTTGTTGGTAAAAACCGAACCCATGGCTTCAAGTACGGCCTCGCTGACGAAGTTCTCTGACGCGATCAATTCCAGTCCCTCGTGCTGGCGGCGAACCTCGTTGTCAATGGCCGTGGCAATCTGTGGATCGATCTCCGCTAGCGGGCGATACATGGCAGCAGGCTTCATATCTTTCTCACCCTTATTCTTGCACAGCAATCGGGCTGTATACCGTAGGATTGTGAATCTCCATATATCTCTCCGGCGCTTTAAGCGGCGTGAAGCCAAAGTGAGCGTAGAGCCTGTGGGCATCGCGTGTAAGCAGGCTCCAACGTCGCAGACCCTGCAGCCGGGGATGCGCCATGATGCATTGCATCATCCACTTGCCCAGGCCCTGGCCACGGTATGGTTCCAGAACAAACACATCGCCGAGATAGGCATAAGTCGCATAGTCAGAGATGATACGAGCGAAGCCTGCCTGTTTGTCTGCGTTGTACATGCCGAAGCACAGAGAGTGCTCGATGGAACGCGCGACGGTTTTCTTGGGGATTCCTCTTGCCCAGTAACAGTCAGTTAGAAAGTGGTGGATTAGATTCAGATCTAAACGGGACCGATCTGTACTCACCAGAAACTCGTCCTTGCGGCATTCGTATAGATCTGCTGGCCGCTTTGCCGTCGTGATAGCCATGTATTGATAGTACAGCGGGGTGGGACGGCGCTGCTACACACTCTCAAACGTCATACGGAAGAACGAGGCGAGCTGCCAGCCGTCCATATATTTGTAAGGGGTCTCACCGGTGGTGTAGTGGCCACAAGGCAGCACAACAACTTTGTGACCAAGATTGCGGCTTTTGAATTCAGCTACTACCTGCCTTGAGAATTCCGGCAGGAAAGTCATATCGTACTTGGCGTAGACGATAAGCGACTTCTTTGGAAAGCGTGCGAATTTATCGAAGTACACCATGGGGCTGATCGCAAGCCAGAGGCCCCGCAATCGATCCAGGTCAATTTGTGGTTCAAGTCCTTCTCGGACATGCCGCGTCGTCTGGCCGTGCCAGGCCACATCAGCAAAATATGTAGAGGCATGATTGAATGCGGCAACCTGAATACGAGGATCGTGCGCCGATGCGATGAACGCACAGCAGGAACCCAGGCTGGTACCCACGATCCCGAGCCGGTTGTATCCCTGCTGCTCCAGCCAATCCAGGCAGCAGCGGGTATCCACCACGCCCTGGCGAACGGCATCCAGCGTGCGACCGATGTTTGCGGACACAGCGTAATCCGCGCGCCTGATTTCAGCCGGCATGCGGATATCGTGGTACGGCAAGCTCAGGCGTAACACTGCGATGCCAAGCCAGTTCAGTACGCGACAGAGACTTGTGTAGGCAATTGCGTCGGAGTTCCAGTGTGGCAACAACACGACGGCCCGGCGGCCGCGCGCTGGAAACCAGCGGGCATTCGCTAGATTATTTTCTGGAAATGGAGTGCGCACCGGCGATGTAAAACGCAGGAACTCGGAATTGGTTCCACGCACCTTGGCTTCGAGCTTCGCATCGGGAACTTCTCGCGTGCTGAACACCCGTACCTCGCGCCGGTCCAGACGAAAGTCCGACGGCTCGCGGTAGGAATAGAATTCGTCGCTATCGGCGATGATTCTCTGGTTATATTCAGAAAAGAATCTTTCCGGATTGCCCGGCACCTGCCCTGCGGGAAGTCCGTTGCGACACGGCCAGTCGGCAGCCCACTCCACTCCCCATTCCAAGGGACGCACGATGCGGTTGTTGTCCAGCGACGTGAGGCGACTTTCCCAGTCGTACATCCACTGTGCGTAACGAGTGCGCATGAGTCTATTGAAATATAGCAAAGGCGCAGCCTGAAGTTCAGGTTGGCAACAGCGAAATGCAGCTATGAGCATTCAGCACTGAACATTCGGCCACCAAGCGGAAGGCCGAGTCGTGGCTGCCAAGTATTAGCTGCTGTATCTTCTCGGCACTCTTTTCGAGATATTACAGAGAATTTCGTACGGGACAGTGTTAGCGAGAGTGGCGTGCTCAACGGCATCAACCGATAGACCACCCGCTGACCCCAGCAGAATCACCTCGTCTCCGACGGCGATCCCATTGATCCCGGTTACATCCACCAGGGTTAAGTCCATCGAAATGCGGCCTACAATCGGAGCGTAGTGTCCCCGCACGATTACCCGTCCCCGGGATGAAAGTTGCCGGTTGAGACCGTCGGCGTAA
>Ga0209802_1000025_pt1 | contig 89457 bp, 93 predicted proteins | sample GraSoiAngelo_129_FD_185886 | JGI IMG/M metagenome (GOLD analysis project Ga0209802, IMG submission 185886) | Grasslands soil microbial communities from the Angelo Coastal Reserve, California, USA - 14_0927_12_40cm (SPAdes) (version 2) | ecosystem: Environmental > Terrestrial > Soil > Grasslands ...
CACCAGCGTGGTGATCAGGGCGCCGTGGGAGGTGGTGTGTTGCACCGTCATGCCCCGCGTCAGGCCGGCGCTCAGGGGGGCGATGGCCTCCACCAGCCGCTGCAAGAAGCGTTCCATGCCAGATGGGTCGGTGGTCCCAATCAGGACGGCTGCTCCCGGATAGCGCGTCCGGCCGGGTTCGGCTTCAATGGCGGCCTCCCCTGTCAAGCGCGCCAGGACGCCGTTCGGTCCGGTGATTCCATACTCCTGAAGCTGCGGGGCCGCCTGTTGGTCCGACTTGAAGCTTTCCACCAGCGCGCTGAGCGAGGCCTTGAGCGTGGCGGTCGCGGCGAAGCCGTAAGCGCGCTTGGGGATCCATCCTGCCATGGAGGCGGCATTGCCGGAGGCGCTCAGCGCAGCGCGGGCCGCGGCATCGAGGCGCGACGGGTCGACCTGCACCTCGAGATCCGTTAGCAGTCCGGTTGGTTTGGCCACCAGCGCGAAGGCTATCGTCCGGGTGGCGGCCAGCTGGTCGAAATGAGGCAGGCTAGCGCCCAGCGGATTCCGGCTCGACCCGGCCAGCTGGCTCGTGAGGCTGCGGGCCGCCGCTTGTCCGTTCACATAGGCGAAGACCAGCTTGTCGGCGGGGACGCGCCGCAGCGCAGCGCGAAAGTCGACACTGTCCATCAAGCGCGGCGTCTTGCCGGCGTCGGCATCGATAATCTCCCTGATCAGCGGATCGGTGGTGGCCAGGATCACCGTGTGGTTCACGACGGCATAGACGATCGGCTGCTGGACCGACTCGCCGGTGGGCTTCCCGACGCTGATCGCGATGCCCCGGTAGGTCTCATCGCTCCAGGCCATCGGCCGCCCGAGCGAGCCGCCGCGCAGCCTGGCCAGGGCTTCCTTGGCCCGCGCATCATCCTTCGCGACCAGCAGGACGGCCACCGCCGGGGCCGTCTGGACCTGGCCCGCGCCCTCTCCCCTGACGATGAAGTCCATCTGTGGTCCCAGCCATGGACGGATGTCCCTGCTGAAGGCGAGGCCGGAGGTGGCGAACACCTGGTCTAGATACCGGTCAACGGCCGAGGTCATGTCCGCATCGGTCTTCAGGTCAGGGAAGTGGTGGGCAAGCCCCAGCAGGTTCAGCTTCTGGCTCAGCGAGGGGTCGAGATAGGCAGCCACGTACCCATCCATGCTGGCGGGCACCATTCGATCGATGGCCGTGGCTGGCTTGAGGGCCAGCGACACCGCGATGGCCGCGGCTGCCAGGCCCAAGACCGCAGCTCCCCCCAGGCCGGCGGCCATGGCCCAACGGTTGACTCGGAACCCACGCGGCGGTGGGGCCGCTGGGAGTCCGGCGGAGCTTTCCACCGGCGGCACATCCATCGAACGTTCAACTTGGACGGAAGCGGTTGCTTGCTAGCCGGGAGTCAGGGCAGGCCCACCCGTTCGGCGAGCCGCACCATCTCGTCTGGCGAGAACCCCGTTGTCCGCCCGGCACTGTACTGCCGCTGGACCTCGACATGGATGGCCGCCACCCGAGGATCGTCCTTGGAGACTGCCGTCCCGTTTGCCGGCCGCAGGGTGGTGTTGACCCAGTAGGCGATGCCGGCCAGCCCGGAACGGTCATTCACGGTGATCCCCAGCGGCCGATCCAGGATGGCCCGGGTGTCGAAGATGTTGTAGATCTCTTCGTTCTTCAGCAACCCGTCGGCGTGGATGCCGGCGCTGGTGACATTGAAGCCCGCCCCGGCGAATGGGTAATTGGCAGGCAGCGGCGTCCCCAGGTGATCTCGGAAGTACGCCGCGGCGCGCGTGATCACCCGAGGGTCGACCCGCGGGTCCTGGCCGCGCAGCCCCAGGTAATCGATGATCAGCGCTTCCAGCGGCGGATTGCCGGTCCGCTCGCCAAACCCGAAGAGCGACCCGTTGGCCGCCGCACAGCCGTACAGCCAGGCCGCCACCGTATTGACCTCACCCCGGTGGAAGTCGTTGTGCCCATGCCACTCCAGCTGGGCCGACGGTACCCCGAGCGTCTTCGTGAACCACTGCACGAGCCTTGGCACGCCGCGCGGCAACGCCGCCTCCGGCCAGGGAAGACCAAATCCCATGGTGTCGCAGAGCCGCCACTTGATCGGCACCCCGGCCTTCCGCTCCAGCTCCTGGAGAGCGGCCACCAGGGGGGCCACGAATCCATCCAGGTCGGCCCGGGTCAGGTCCTCCAGGTGGCAGCGGGGACGCAGCCCAGCGTCCAGTACGGCTTGGACAAGGGCGACGTAGTCATCGAGCACCTGCCGCCGGGTCTTCTTCATTTTCAGGTAGATGTGGTAGTCGGACGCCGACAGCAGGATGCCTGTCTCCTGTACGCCCGTGGCTATCACCGCGGGCAGGTCCTGCAGGGAGGCCCTCATCCAGGTAGTGACCTCCGGGCCGGTCAGGGCGCGACAGGCGGCGATGGCCTCCCGGTCGGCGGGAGTGTAGGCGAAGAACTCCGTCTGGCGAATCACGCCGGGCCCCAGCTCGGCCAGCAGTCGATACAGGTCCACGATCTGCTCCGGGGAGTAGGGAGCACGCGCCTGCTGTCCGTCGCGGAAGGTGGTATCCGTGATCCAGATCTGGGCTGGCAGGGCCATGGGAACCGGGTTTTGCTCAAAGCGCAATGGCGGGACGCGCGTGTACGGAAAGTCGTCGCGGCGGAGATTGGGCTCGGACCGATCGAGCACGAGGGTATTATAGACTTAAGTTGATTTGACATGCTATATATTGACCGATGATCCAGATCCAGGGCGAGCCATACCTGACCGCAACCGAAGCCGCCAGCTTGCTGGGCGTCAAGCCGACCACCCTTTACGCCTACGTCAGTCGGGGAGTGGTCAACAGCTACCGACAGGGCATCCGCCGGGCCCGCCTGTATCGGGAGCAGGATCTGCGCCGCATCCAGCACCTGCGACCCAGTAAGGGACACCATGCCCTCCCCCGCGCGGCCGACTGGATTGGGGATCTCTAGGCGCTATCGCGAACCGACACCAGTCCCCAACCGTCACGATTTGAATTCGCCAGTTCCTGCAAGGGGTTCGGGCTGGCTGCGTCTCAATCTTGGTGAGGAGGGCGGTCCCGCTCGTACTGATGGCGCTGGCCGGGTCGGGCTGCGGGCCCATCACGGTCGCGACGCCGGCGAGCCCGACCATTGCCCCTACCTACATCGCCGCGGTCCTGAGCGATGGACCGGTCGGCTACTGGCGGATGGGAGAGACCACTGGCACCACCATGACTGACCAATCGAGCCATGGAAACAACGGTGTGTATCAGGGCGGCTTCACGCTCGGGCAGCCGGGTGCAATTGCCGGTGATGGGGACACCGCGGTCGCCTTTGATGACAAGAGCGGCGCGGCCAGCGTGCCCAGCTCAGCCAGTTTGCAGGTCAAGACCGTGACGATCGAGTTGTGGATCAAGAAGAAGACCGACACGGAATACGGCGTCTACGTGGCCAAAAACGTCGCTCCCGGCGGCGACGCGGGCAGCGGCTGGTTCCAGCTGCTCAACAGCCATCACAATGGCCAGCTGGAATTCCGGGTGGCGGCAGACGTTGGCCCGACGGTCACGTCGGTGCAGATGCTGGCCCTGAATACCTGGTACTACGTGGTGGCGACCTTCGACGGAACGACCGCGAAGCTCTTTATCAACGGCAAGCTGGACAGCAGCCTCAGCGTCACCGCCGTCCCCAAACAGACCAATGATCCCTTGACCATAGGCCGCCGGCCAGACGGGCATTTCACCAACGCGCTCATCGACGAGGTCGCGATCTACCCGACCGCCCTGTCCGCGGATCGGATCGCGGCGCACTGGCGGATCGCTTCGGCAGCGCGATAGCTTGCCGCCGGAGAAGAGGGCCGCAATGCGGCTTACTTTTTGATCCAGTTGCTGCCGCCGCCGGTGGCCGCCTCGATCTCCCGCTTCTGCTCGAAGGCCTCCTCCCGCGTCTGAAAGGTCATGAAGTGGCCGCGCCCATGCAGCACATAGATCCCATCCGTATCTCGGGTGACCCTTAGCTCCGGGATATCGACGTTGTAGACCTGCCCGGAGTCGGTGGCCCGGAGTCGCGGCATGAGCCGAGTTTATAGTCCGGATCCACCGAGCGGACGAAGCAGATTGGGATGCGGGGCGTGCCGAGCCGAAGGGGGCGACGAGCACGTGAAGGAGCGCATCCGTCGATGCGTGACTAAGCGCGCGGAGGAGCCGACGCCCGGAGCCCGGGGCCGCCGGACGAACGAAGCAGATTGGGATGCGGGGCGTGCCGAGCCGCAGGAGGCGACGAGCACGTGAAGGAGCGCATCCGTCAATGCGTGACTGAGCGCGCGGAGGAGACGACGCCCGGAGCCCGGGGCCGCCGGACGAACGAAGCAGATTGGGATGCGGGGCGTGCCGAGCCGCAGGAGGCGACGAGCACGCGAGGGAGCGCATCCGTCGATGCGTGACTGAGCGCGCGCAGGAGCCGACGCCCGGAGCCCGGGGCCGCCGGACGAACGAAGCAGATTGGGATGCGGGGCGTGCCGAGCCGCAGGAGGCGACGAGCACGCGAGGGAGCGCATCCGTTGATGCGTGACCGAGCGCGCGCAGGAGACGACGCCCGGATCGGCCGCATCCGCGCCCAAGATGCGAGTTTGTGCCGGCGGCCTCGGGCTCAGGCCGCATCCGCGCCCAAGATGCGAGTTTGTGCCGGCGGCCTCGGGCTCAGGCCGCGTCCGCGCCCAGGATGCGAGTTCGTTTCGGTGGATTCGGGCTTACCCCGGCTGGTCGTCGACGCGACCGGTCAGGGTCGCCCGCAACAGGACGATGTATTCGGCGTGGGCCCAGACCAGGGGCCGGGCCGAGCCGGTCGGGGCTCCGGTCCCCTCCCAGACCTGCTCGGAGAGCAGCTGTTCCGGTCCCGCCCAGGCCTCGAGCTCCCGCACCAAGGGCGCCACGTCGTCACCGGCCAGCACGGCATACACCCCTCGCTCGCCTGAAAGCAGCGGCCACAGGTGCCCATGCCCGTCGGGCGGTCCGCCCAGTGTGCTCTCGCCGTAGCCATCGTGGGGGTACCGATACCACCCCGACCCGCTGCGGCTGTCGCCCCGGTCAACCGCATCCAGCACCGCCAGCGTGCTCCGGATCCGCGGGTCTGCCGGCGGCCGGATGCCCAGCCGAACCAGCTCCAGGAAGCTGGGATCGACGATCAGCCGCTGATCGAAGGTGCCGCCCCCATTGGCGATGGTGAGCGGCTCATCCGCCGTGGGGTGGCCATCGGCGCTGATCCGCAGGTAATAGCCGCTGCCCAGGGGACCGCTGGTCACGTAGGTGAGGGCCTCCACTTGTGCATCCCACTGATCGGCCACCGCCTGCCAGCGCGTCGCCTGGGCAGTCTGCTGCCCGGCTCGAGCCCATTGCGCGGCCGCCCGCAGGGCGGCGATCTCGGCCGCCATGGTGGCCGGCGAGTACCCGCTGTTCTCCTCCCAGCGCTCCTGCTCGGTGGAGGGGCCGCGGCGCAGCAGGTACTCCGCGGCAGCCGCGATGTCCGGCCCGCTCCCCGAGGCGATCCGCGGGGCCAGGCGCACGGCCAGCAGGATGGCATCGGCGGTTTCGTCGAGCTGATCGCCCGTCCACTGCCGGCGGCCGTCCAGGTCCGTGTTCTGGGGCAGGCTGCCGTCCGCCAGCTGCTGGCTTCGCATGAAGTGGACCACATCCATGGCGGTCCGCTGGTCGCCGGCCGCCAGCAGACCGCTGGCCGCGTGGTAGAGGTCGCGCGGCCAGACCTTGCGGTAGCCGACATCCACCGGCGAGTCCAGAGTGGCGTTCCCCCAGGGAAGCGCGAGCGAGGCCACGATCGCGCCCGGTTGCTGCCGGTCCTCGGCGGCTTTGATGATCTCGGCGCTGTGGTAGTAGAGGGCAGTGGCCCGGCCGCCAAGCGAGTCGAGGCGGGCGGCATAGCGCAGCCAGCCGTCCCGATAGGCGGCGCCCACCGCTGCGAAGCCGGCCTTCAGGCTGTCCGTGACGCTGCCGTCGGCCTGCGCCTGGCTGCTGCCCATCCCTAACGCCACCGTCCACTCACTGGCATTCGGCACCTCCCAGGTCAGCGTGATATGGCCGGGACCGGCGCGGTCATCCCGGTGCACGAGGTCGAAGTGGCGCAGCTCCTCGAACCCGTCGTTGACGCGCAGGTAGCCGGCCGTGTGTCGGGCCATCGTGGCCGTGCTTCCGACGGCCAGCCAGCGGTCGAGCCTGGATACGTAGGCGCGGTTCGGCGCGAACCAGCCGGTTTGCCCCCGTCCGCCATCGAGGAGATGCGGCACCAGGTACGCGTAAACGTGAAAACTGCGGGGCCCGATGTACTGGGTCTGCATGAGCACCACCGGCCGCGCCGGGTCGACGACAAATTCGGAGACCAGCACAAATCCATGGACCGGATCGGTCACGGTGGTCTGATACAGCAAGGCTCGGTCGTCGATGACCCGGCTGACCGCGAGGCCATCGCGCATGCTGTCGAAGAGGAAACTGGACCCGTCGGTGACCAGGTATCCGAACTGGCGCAGGTTGTCCTGGTCGACTCGGGGATAGAGGAGGTCAGCCAGGCCACCCCGGACCGCCGTGAACCAGAGGGGTGACGCCGGACTCTCCACTGCCGTACCGACGGCGACTTTGTCGCCGGTCGTCCAGACGTCCGCCGCGACCGAATGGCCGGGGGCGGTCGTGCCGGGCGACGGGGACAGGGGTGCCGTCAGCGCCAGGCTGACGACCCCCAGCCCCGCCAGCGCGCCTGTGCGTAGCAGCCCGAGCGGGTATCGACGCCGGCGCATCAAGCCACCGGTCTTACGTTTGTCGTCCTGTCGATCCTCGCAGGATTAGTTCGGTCCGCAACGGCTTGGGGGAATGGACCGCCTTGCCGGCGAGGCTTTCGATCAGCAGCCGGGCAGCCTGCCGGCCTTTTTCTGCGATCGGTTGGCGCACCGTAGTCAATCCGGGATGGGCCCAGGCTGCCATCGGCAGGTCATCGAACCCCACCACCGAGAGGTCCTCCGGGATGCGGACTCCAGCGTCACGGGCCGCCGCCATCAGCCCCAGCGCCGCCATGTCGCTCATGGCCAGGACCGCGGTGGGCTTGCGGCGCGCCCGCCAGAGATTTCGAAACGCCTGGATGCCCGCCGCGAAGGTCACCCCGCCCGGGTCGACCGTGGGAGCCGGCACCCCGGCCGCGTCGATGGCCCCCCGGTAACCGGCCAGCCGCCGGGCACCGATGCCGAGCTGCGCCCGCTGGGGGCTGGTCCTGCCCAGTCCGATGACGGCGATCCGTCGATGGCCGAGCTCTAGGACATGACGAGCGGCCAGCGCGGCGCCGCCAAAGTCATCGACGTTCACGGTCGCCACCCCCGAGGGCGCCTCGGCGTCGATCAGGATCCAAGGAAGGCCGAACCGGGCAAGCGTCTCCAGCGCGGGGTCGCCGGCGTTGAGGCCGAGACTGATCACCCCGTCGACCGGAGCCCGTCCCACAGCGCTCTCCAGGGATCCGTTCAGGGGCGGAACCAGCAGCAGGGTCATGTCGTGCTGGGCGCACACCGCACCGATGCCCTGCAGCAGTTCGGATACAAACGGATTCGCAAACACGACCTCCAGGGGCTGGGGGGTGAGCAGCCCGATCGAGCCATGGCGCTTGGTCGAGAGCGAGCGGGCGGAGGGGTGGGGGGCGTACCCCAGCCGGCGAGCCGTGGAGAGGACCCGCGTGCGGGTCGCCACGCTCAGCTGCTCCGGCTGGTTGAAGGCAAACGAGACCGTCGTAGCGGAGACCCGGGCGGCCTTCGCCACATCCTGGATGGTGACCCGGCTCATCCCTTGACCCCGCCGACCGTGAGCCCAGATCGGAAGTAGCGTTGGAGCAAGAGGAACAGGGTCATGATCGGGACGGAGACGATCAGGGCGGCCGAGGCGAAGTAGCCCCACGGGATCCGGTAGTCGTTCTGCAGGCCCCACAGACCGACCGGGACCGTGTAGGTGTTCTCATCGGATAGCAGCGTCTGGGCCATCACCCACTCGTTCCAGCCTGTAATAAACATCAGCAGTGCGGTGACTGCCAGCGCCGGCACCGCCAGGGGCAGCGTCACCCGAAGGAAAGCCTGGGTCGGCGTGCAGCCGTCCATCAACGCGGCCTCATCGATCTCGTGCGGGATGGTGTCGAAATACCCCTTCAGGTTCCAGGCGGCAAACACCAGCGCCACCGAGACGTACGCCAGGATCAGCCCGAGCGGCGTGCCAACCAGGTGGACGAGCCGCAGGATGATGTAGATCGGGATCAGTGCCAGCACCGTGGGGAACGACTGGATGGCCAGCAGGAGGATCAGGGTCATCCGCTTGCCGGCGAACCTGAACCGCGACAGGGCGTACGCCCCGGTGGCGGAGCCAACCAGCCCGGCGAACATGGTGGCAGTGCAGACGATCAGGCTGTTGCCCAGCCAGGTCGGGAACGGGATCTGGGTCAGGATGTAGTGAAAGTTGTCGAGGGTGGGGTGGTCTGGCCAGAGGCTCAGGGTCAGCGTGTACAGCGACTGCCCCGGCCGGACCGCGGCCTGGAGCACGAAAAAGACCGGGAACACGGCGATGACCAGCATCGCCACCAGGAAGGCGTGAATGAACAGGCTGGTCGCCAACCGCCCTTGCCTCATCGGGCTTCCTCTTCCACGAGGCGGGTAAACCGCAGACTGAACATGGTCACAGCGAAAAGGAGAGCAAACATAACTACAGCGAAGGCCGCGATGTATCCGAACCGAAAGAGCTGGAACGCCTGCCGGAAGGCGTAGATCATGACGAATTCGGTGGCGCCGGGCTTCAGCGCGCTGGTGAACGGCCCGCCCTGGGTGATCAGGTAGCCAGTGTTCAGGACCTGGAAGGTCAGGATCGCACTCAAGACCGCTGCCGGCAGGATGGCCGGCCGGAGGAGCGGAAGTGTCACCCGCCAGAACCGCTGCCAGGCATTGGCCCCGTCGATCGCGGCCGCCTCTAGCAGCTCGAGGGGAATGCTCTGCAGCGCACCAAGGAATACGACCATAAAAAACGGGTAGGACATCCAGGTGTTGGCGATCACAATGGAGCCAAACGCCCAGGTCGGATCGCTCAACCACGGGAGTCCCGCCTTCGGGCCAAAGACGACCCGCACCAGCTGGTTCAGCGTGCCGAACTGCTCGTTGAAGAAGAACTTCCAGATGAAGGCGGTGATATAGCTCGGGACCGCCCAGGGCACGATCAGGGAGACGCGCCAGAACGCCTTCCAGCGGGTGAGCGGGTGGTTCACGGCCAGCGCGGTCAGCATCCCGAACAACAAGAAGAGCGGGATACAGATGCCGACGAACAGGAATGACTTGAACAGGACGATGAAGAAGTCGCCGTTCAGCGAGCTGAAGAGGGTGGCGTAATTGGCCAGCCCGATGAACTGGAAATGCCGGAAGTGGAAGAGGCTGCGATTCGTGAGCGAGACGTAGACGTTGTAGACGATCGGGAAGAGGCTGATCAGGGTGATGCCGACCAGCATGGGAGCGAAGTACGCCAGGATGGTTCGCGCAGGGACTCTATTCATAGCGGGGTGTCCCGGAGGGCGGCCCAGCCGGCCTCCGGGACACTGCTTCTCCTACTTCAGTTGTGCCACGTTCTTTTCCGCGGCCGTTTGCGCGTCGTCCATGGCCTGGTCGGCGCTTTCCTTCCCTGTCCATGCGGCCTCGAGGCCCTTCGAGACGGGATCCCAGAGGGCGGTCATGTATGGCGTATTCGGCAGGGGCACGCCGTTGGCGACCTGGGCGCCAAAGGCGGCCACTTGCGGGATCGCCTTGACTTGAGGATCAGCGAGGGCAGCCAGGTTGGAAGGAATTTCCTTGTTGTCCAGGGCTTCCTTGATCTGATTGTCCTTGTTGCTGAACCACTTCAAGATGTCGACGGCCAGGGGCACGTTCTTGGCGTTGGCCGAGACCATCATGGTCTTCACCCCCACGAACGGCGACGCCGGCTTGCCGGTACTGGAAATGGTGGGCAGCGTCGTGATGCCATAATCGACCCCAGCCTTTCCATAATCGGACACGGACCAGGGGCCGTTGATAATCATGGCCGCCTTGCCATCCTTGAACAGCTGATCGGCCGTCCCATAATCGGGCTTCCCCGGGAACACCGACTTGAAGCTGTCGATGTACTTGACAGCATCCTTGGTCCCCTGCTCTTTCAGGCCGACGGTCCCGTCGGCCTTCACGTAGAAGCCCCCAAACCCGTACACCCAGGGAGCCTGGAAGTAGGCGTCGTTGAAGGCGTTCCACACGATGCCGTACTGGCCCGGGTGGCTCTGCTGGTACGTCTTGGCGAAGGTCAGGAGGTCAGTGGTGGTCTTTGGGATATCGCTTTGCTGGATGAGCTTCTTGTTGTAGATGAGCGAAATGGCCTCCACCGTCTCGGGCAGTCCGTAAATCTTGTTGTCGAAGGTGACCGCCTCGACTGCTGGCTTGCTATAGGTCGAAGTCAGAAAGTCCTTCGAGACCTGGTCGTCGAGCGGCTTAATGATCTCGAGCTTGGCCATCTTGCCGACCCAGTCATCAACCCAGGCGATGATATCGGGACCCTGGCCGGCCGGAACGGCCGCGGTGACCGCCGTGTCAAGGGTCGGCTTGTGGACCAGCTGGATTGTTACGCCGGGGTATTTCGCCATGTAGGCGTCGAAGATCGCTTTCTTGGTGTCGAGGTAACTCCCCTCCCACCCATGCCAGATCGTGATCGTGCCGGTTCGATTGATACTGGCGGACGGCTGGGTCGTGCCGGTGGTTCCCCCGCACGCCGCCAGCGCCATGCTGACCGCGGCGCCCAGGGCCAGCACGCCGACCGTTCGCTTTCGCACTGCGTCGAACATAAGCCTTCCCTCGCTTTTGTGAATTCCGTTCTGTCGGTGTCTCGTTAGCGCTCCCGAAGCCTTACCCCCATCACCTCCCCGCCGTGGCGTCGCCGAGGATGGCTCCGGCCTGGGGCGGTATCAGCACTTCCAGGTCCGAACCATCCCGGCCCACCGTGGCCGCGTCCATCCGATCGATCCATTGCCCGGCGCCGGCCTCCAGCCGCCGGCGCTGCGGGCGATCACTGCGGTTGAGCACGACGATGATCGATTCGTCGCCCGCGGTGCGCCGGTACGCGTACACCGCATCGTCGGCGAGGAGGGCCTGCCGGGTCCCGCGGCGGAGTGCGACCGATTCCCGCCGAAGCTGGCCCAGTCGCTGGAAGTAGACAAGCAGCTCCGCGTCCTGATCAGTTCCCCAGGGCATGGGCAGTCGCGCTTCGGCATTCTCCCCGGCGCCATCCTGGCGCTGGGAGAGGCCGACTTCGGTGCCGTAGTACAGGATGGGGAGGCCGGGCAGGGTGAGCAGGGCCAGCGCTGCCAGCCGGAGTTTTGCCTTGTCGCCGCCAGCCAACCACAGGAACCGGTTCATGTCGTGGTTGTCGAGGATCGTCCCCCGCACCAGGCCCGCCAGCGACTGCTCGTGACGCTGCAGGGCTCGATCGAATTCTTTTAGTCGGATGGTCCCGTCGGCAAAGGTGCGGCGCAGCAGACCAGCCAGCCCGAAGTCGACGACCCCGTCCAGCCGGCCGCGGTACGGGGCGACGTCGGCGTCTTCTCCCGCCACCTCACCGAGGAGGAAGGCATCGGGGCGGACCTTTCGCAACTCACGGCGCAACCGGACCCAGAAGGCGGGATCGACTCCGGGGACGTGGTCCAGCCGGAAGCCATCGACGCCGAATTCGGTCACCCAATGCCGCGCCACCCCCACCAGGTACTCCTGCACCGTGTCCTGGCTGGTGTCGAGCTCGGGGAGAACGATGTGATCGAAAAACGACCGGTAATAGTGCGGCCACTGCCAGAACCGGTAGAAGCTGGCCGGCCCGGCGTCCTCCTGCACGGCCTTGACAAACAGCGGGTGGGTTCGCCCGGTGTGGTTGGGCACAAAGTCGAGGATCACGCGCACACCCCGGGCATGCACCTCCTCCACCAGGCGATGAAGGGCGGCGTCGCCGCCGTAGCGAGGCTCGACCGCGAAATGGTCGGCCTGGTCGTAGCCGTGATGGCTCGGGCTGCGCAGCACCGGGCTGAGCCACAGCACGTTCACGCCCAGGGCTGCGATGTGGTCGAGGTGGTCCCGAATGCCATCCAGGGTGCCACCGTAGAGCTGCGTGGCCGAGCCCAGCGGCGGCCACGGCTGGCCACCCGGCATGGCGAACCGATCCACCATGACGTGGTAGGCAAGGGCGTCGCTGGCCCAGTCCGGCGGGTCGGCCGGTTCCACCTCGACAGCAAATTCCTGGCCCCCAAGGCGGGGATCGGCGTCGGTGGCGTAGAGGGGCGGGCCATCCGGCCGATCGCCCCGGATGCGATAGCGGACCACCGTGGCGGGCTCCGCGATGGGCAGGGTGGCCCGCCACACCGTCACCCCGTGGCCGTTGGAGGCAGCCTTGACCAGCGGCAGCGCAGCCCCGCCTGCAATCTCAGCGGTGACCGACTTCAGCGCCACTCCGGCCCGCGATTCCACCTCCAGCTCTGGTGCCGCCCCGGCCGTGCCGGCCGGCACTGGCAGCCCGTAATGGAACAGACCGCCATACAGAGCCCGGGCACGCCGCAGTCGTTGGGCTGATGGGTTGTCGTCGAAGAAGTAGTCCCGGCTATGTTGAGCCGGCGGCGGGATCATCGCGTGCACGACTTCGAGGAACCAGGCGTGCGCCCAGGCGAGCGGGACCACCCAGATGGCTGCACCGGTCCTGGCATCGACTTGCTCCCCCAGCAGGCCGGTCGCGGTGCGATCCTGCAGGACGCGATCGATGAGCGGAAGCGCGTCGCGGGTCCGGCCCGTGCGCAGGTAGTGCCAGGCCAGCCACAGGCTGAACAGGGGCCAGGGGTTGCCGCCGCGGTAGGTGTCGCCGCGGTAGCGTCGCACCCGGCCCGAGGGCAGGACCAGGGCTTTCTCGATAGCCTGGACGGTGGCCATCAGGCGCGGGTCGTCAGCGGCCAGTACGCCGAAGGGCACGCTTAGCCCCAGCAGGCTGGCATCCGGCGTGAAGTCCGGGACCGGCTCGACACTGTGATCCTGGACCAGGGCCCGGGCCAGCGCCCCGCTCCGGGGGTCGACCGGCCAGGCGTCCAGGGCCATGCGCAGCCGTTCTTCGCATCGCGACAGCAGCGAGCCGGCTTCGCGATCGTGGGCGTCGCGAGCACGTGCCGCCCAGGCGGTGGCGGCCGCCAGCAGGGCCGCCAGCGTGTAGAGGTGGGCGGCGTCCTGGTCCTCCCACAGGTTCTGCGTCACCGGCGGCCAGCCCGTTTCGGCGGCCAGCTGGGTGACGGCGCGAAACGTGCGGACCGCGGCCGGCAGGCCTCGCTCCGCCAGCGAGCCGTCCCACGCGACGCGGAGATGCTGGTCCAGTCCCCAGAGAACGGCGGCGCTTTCGTCCAGCTGATGGACCGCCCACGACGGCGCCCGGACACCGTCGGCGAAATAGCGCTGCTCCCAGATGCCGCTATCCGGCTGCAGCGCCAGGATCCATTCGTAGAAAGCACGGGAGGCCCCCCGTTCGCCCGCGACATCGAGGGCGTGGGCAATGAACGCCCCATCGCGCGGCCAGCTATACCCGTAGCCGCCGCTGCCCCGGTACTGGGCGTCCACCGGCGGCGCCGCCATCAGGGCGCCGCTGCGGTCAGTCAGTTGGGCGATCGTCAGAATGCTGCGCGCGTAGCCGTCGGAGGCCGGGGCGCGAACCCGGGCCAGGCCCGCGATGCCGTCCAGCGCCGCCGCCCGGGTTGCCCCGCTCAGCGGCGGTGGCGCGAATTCCGACGGCCACCCGGCGGAGCCGTCCAGCTGGCGGCGGAGCTCGACCAGGCGATCGATCACCTCCGGCGACGAGCCCAGCGCGATAAGCAGCAGGACAGGGCGCCCCGACTGGGCCGTGACGTCAAGCGTCGCGGCGACCTCGCCAACCGCCGCCAGCCGGGAGCCGGCCGGACGGCTCACGCCACCCCCACCCGCACCCTTCGCCTGGGCGCGGACCTCCGAAGCCCGCGGGCTCGCCCCGATGGCCAGCGCGTATTCGCGGAAGTAGGCGTACAGCACATCGCGGTCGGGATGGTAGATGAGGGCATTGGCCAGCACCTGGCCTCCCACCTGTGGCGCCAGCTCCCACCGGAGCCGGGCCGCGGCGGGCCCGTCGATGCGGACCGCAATGGCCAGGGCATCCCCGATGGCCGCGGCCCGCTGCTCGATCCGCAGGCGGCCTCCAGCTCGCTCCGAGCGGGTGGTCAGGACGTTGGTGCCCGGCACGTAGGTCTGCACGTGGCGCCAGCCGGGTCCGTCCAGCCAGTCCAGCGTCCGGGTACCGATCGCGATGCGGCTCGACCGCACGTGCTGCGGATAGTCCAGGTGGGGACCGGTGAGCATGCGCAGCGACCCGGCCCCGTCGAATCCGGCCAGCAGCCGGCCGTTCCCCACGATGGCCGCAACTTCCAGCGGTGTCGGCGCGGGCCGGACCACCTTCCCTCTTCTTCCCCTCTTGTCCTAAAACGCTTTACTAAAGCGCTTTAGGCGACTGTAGCGGGCTCCCCGAGCCGTGTCAAGCCGGAAACAGCTGTTCGGGCTGGGCCGCCGCCACCCTCCCCTACCATTCCCAATGGAGAGGGGAACCTTTAGGCGATGGTTACCTGGTCCATCAGGTAAACGTCCTGGACCGCATTCAGCAACGCCACGCCGTCTTTGAACGGTCGCTGGAAGGCCTTGCGCCCGGTGATCAGGCCCATCCCGCCGGCCCGCTTGTTGATGACGGCGGTCTTAACCGCCTCCTTGAGATCGTTGTCCCCCACCGAGGCGCCGCCCGAGTTGATCAGGCCGCTGCGGCCCAGGTAGCAGTTGATGACCTGGTAGCGGGTGAGGTCGATAGGATGGTTGGTGGTCAGCTTGTCGTAGACCTTGGCGGTGGTCTTGCCGAATTTCAGGACCTCAAAGCCCCGGTTGGTCTCCGGCAGTTTCTGCTTGATGATGTCGGCCTCGATGCTGACTCCCAGGTGGTTCGCCTGGCCGGTCAGGTCGGCGGCAAGGTGGTAGTCGACGCCATCCTTCACAAACGCCGCATTGCGGAGATAGCACCAGAGCACCGTGGCCATGCCCAGCTGATGAGCTTCATGAAAGGCCACCGCGATCTCCTGCAGTTGCCGGTCGGCCTGGTCTGAACCGAAATAGATGGTGGCCCCCACGGCCACCGCACCCAGCTCCCACGCCTCCTTGACCGTGCCGAACAGGATCTGGTCGTACTTGTTGGGGTAGGTGAGCAGCTCGTTGTGGTTGAGCTTGCAGATGAAGGGGATCCGGTGCGCGTACTTGCGCGCCACCGAGCCCAGCACCCCGAAGGTGGAGGCCACCGCGTTGCAGCCGCCTTCGATGGCCAGCTCCACGATTTTCTCTCCGTCGAAATAGGCGGGGTTGGCCGCAAATGAGGCGCCGGCCGTATGCTCGATCCCCTGGTCCACCGGCAGGATGGACAGGTAGCCGGTGCCACCCAATCGGCCGTGGTCGAACAGCGACTGCAGGCTGCGCAGGGCCCGGGTGGGCCGATCGCTGCCGATCCAGATCCGTTCCACGAAGTCCGGACCGGGCAGATGCAGTTGAGATTTGGGAATGGTGTTCGAGGTGTGCTGCAGGAGATCCTTGGCATCGTCGCCGAGGATGGACTCCAGCGCGGTTAGCGAGGTCGCGGTAGCGGTTGCCATCCAGCTCGTCCTCCAATGGAACGGTTTGCTTTCAGTTTAGTCTGGATTCGGGCTAAGTCCGGCGCTGACCCTACACTGGGGCGGTGCGCAGGCGGACGGTGACGGTCGCCGTCGGGGTGGCCACCGGTCTGCTAGCCGGGCTGCTGGGCGTGGGGGGCGGCCTGATTATGGTGCCCGGGATGACGCAGCTGCTGAAGATGCGCCAGCACGAGGCGGTCGGCACCTCACTGCTGGTGATCATCCCCATCGCCCTGGTGGGCGCCCTGGTGCTGGGCCAGAGCCACGACGTCGATCCCCTGGTGGGCGTGATCCTGGCGGTCGCCTCGATTGGCGGCGCCGTGCTGGGCGCCAGGCTCACCCGGACGCTCTCGGACCGGACCCTGCGCCGCGTGTTCGCGATAGCGGTGCTCGTGGTCGCGGTCATCATGCTCGTCAGTGCTGGTGCCACCATGCTGCACGAGGGCATCGGCTTCCACCCGGGCTCCCGCCCCTCGGGGGCGCTGCTGGTCGTCCTCGGGCTCGCCATCGGCCTGCTGACCGGCATCGTCAGCGGGCTGCTCGGCATTGGCGGCGGCATCGTCATGGTCCCGGCGATGGTGCTCAGCCTGGGGCTATCCCAACACCTGGCTCAGGGCACCTCGCTGTTCGTCATCGTTCCCACCGCGGCCGCGGGCTCGGTCACCCACTTCCGGCTGGGGAACATCCGGCTGGTCGTGGCGGGCTGGCTCGCCATCGGCGGCGTCGCCGGGGCCCTCGCCGGAGCCATGCTGGCCCTGCTGGTGCCCGACCAGGGGCTTCGCCTCCTGTTCGCGCTCTTCCTGCTCTACACCAGTGCTCGCTTGTTTAGAGACCCCGGTGCGGCAGCCGTAGAATGAGACCCCGATGTCTCTGACCGACGCCGCCGTCTACGTGTTTGGCGGGTATGTCGTCTTGATCATTCTGGTGGCGGCGTTCCTCAGCATTTCGAGTGGGGTGGGCGAGCAGGCAGCTGTTGTCGCCGAGCCGGAGGATAGCGGCCCACTGGTGCTCCGTCAGCAGCAGGGCGTGATGCCACCCAAGCCCTGGGGATTCCGACCCGCCGTCAAGCACTCGCACTATGACCCGGCGCCCTGGCAGGTGCGCCCTCCCGAAGGCGAGGAGGACAGCCTGGAGAATGTCGACCGCGCCACCGAGATCAAACGCGAGCTGGGCAGCGAGCACCCGCCCTGGGACCGGCTGGACCGGCGCGGCCTCTAGACCCGGGCTACGCGCCCGCCGGCCTGTCCAGCTGTCCGACCAGCTCCGTCACGCGGTGCCCGATGTCGTCACGGGTGGCCCGTACTTCTGCCAGCGGCCGTCCCGCCGGATCCGGCAGATCCCAGTCGACGTACCGCTTCCCCGGGAGGTAGGGGCACTCGTCACCGCAGCCCATGGTGACCACCACGTCAGCCCATTCCGCCAGGTCATCGGTCAACGGTCGCGGCACGCGTCCGGAAAGGTCGATCCCGACCTCCCGCATGGCCTCGACCGCGGCCGGATGGACCCGCGGTCCGGGTTGCGTGCCCGCGGATCGGGCTTCGTGCCGCCCCTGGGCGGCCCGCTCGAACAGTGCCTGGCTCATCTGCGAGCGGCCGGCATTGTGCAGGCAGACGAAGAGGACCCGGGCCACGGCTCGGCGCTAGCCGACGACGTCCATCAGGGCTCGGGTGGCGGGCTCGAGCTGGGGGCGAAGGCGGTAGTAGGACCAGATGCCCTTGCGCGACACCTCCACCAGGCCGGCGGCGCGCAACTTGCTCATGTGGTGCGAGATGGTGGGCTGCGAGAAATTGAATGCCGCCGTAAAGTCGCAGATGCAGACGGGCTGCTGCGCGCGTTTCAGCATCCCGATCATCTGCAAGCGGGTGGGATCGGCCAGCGCCTTCAGCACGTCAACCGTGCGATCCACCCGGCCTGGCGAGAGCGGCATGGGCGGTGGGGAGCAGACCCCCTTCGCCCGGTCGGGTACCGCGAAGGCCTTCATCGATTTCAGTGTAGCATACCCATTGACAAACGTCTATCGATGCGATAGCCTATGGCATAGATCGTTGTCGATGGAGACGGCGAACTCCCACTCAGGAGGTCGGACATGGACTCGATCCGCGACGCGGTGCGCAGCCGATACGCCAGGACTGCGATCCAGATGCAGGAAACCGGCAGGTGTTGCGATTCGGCGTGCTGCGGGGGCACCGACGCCATCTCCGGACCCATTCACGAGGCGGACTACGTCACCTCAGAGCTGGCGGAGGTGGGCCTGACCACCGGCGCCAGCCTGGGCTGTGGCAACCCCACCGCCCTGGCGGAGCTCCACCCCGGCGAGATCGTGCTCGACCTCGGCAGCGGGGCCGGCCTTGACGTCCTGCTGTCGGCCCGCCGGGTGGCGCCCGATGGTCACGCCTATGGGGTCGACATGACCGACGAGATGCTCGCCCTCGCCAACGCCAACAAGGCCAAGGCGGGCATCCAGAACGCCACCTTCCTGAAGGGCACCATCGAAGCCGTGCCGCTTCCAGATGCCTCCACCGACGTCGTGATTTCCAACTGCGTCATCAACCTGGCCGCGGACAAGAGCGCTGTGCTCCGGGAAGCCTTCAGGGTGCTCAGACCGGGTGGACGGCTGGCAGTCGCCGATATGGTGGAGGTGGAGCCGCTGCCGGCGGAAGTGAAGGGCGCCCTGGATGCGTGGTCGGGTTGCGTGGCCGGGACGATCCCGGTGGCCGCTTACGAGTCGGCCCTGGTCTCGGCCGGTTTTGTTGACCTGGAGGTCGAGATCACACAGACCTTCGGTCCCGGCGAAGCCGGGCTGCCCGCCGGCGACGGAAAGATCGCCAGCGCCTACATCCGCGCCCGGAGGCCTTAGCCCGGATCCGGGCTTAGCCCCACTCGCCGGTTAGAGGTGGTCGAGCGACTCCAGCTCCGCTGGGATGAGCTTCAGGCTGGCGGCGACGACGTTCTCCTCCAGGTGCGCGACCTTCGACGTCCCCGGGATGAGCAGCGTTGCCGTAGAGTGCGCCAGTAACCAGGCGAGAGCCACCTGCGATGGCGTGGCGCGGTAGCGGGTCGCGATCTCATGCAGCGGCCCACCCTGCCGTTCGCTGCTATCGGCGAGCGGCCGCCACGGGATGAAGACCAGGCCCCGTTCCTCACAATCCTGTAGCACTGGTTCCGACGAGCGATCGGTGAGGCTGTACTTGTTCTGGACCGACACAATCGGGGTCATCCGCTGCGCCCGTTCCAGCTGATCGACATCGACGTTCGAGAGTCCGATGTGGCGGATCTTTCCCTCGCGCTTGAGCTCGACCAGGGTCCCCACGGACTCCTCGAAGGGAACCTTCGGGTCCGGTCGATGAAACTGGTAGAGATCAATCTGGTCGACTCGCAGCCGCCGGAGGCTACCCTCGCACGCCTTCCGTAGGTACTGCGGCCGGCCGTCGGGCTCCCAGCGGCCCGGGCCTGGTCTCACGAGTCCCCCCTTGGTCCCGATCACCAGCTCCTCGGGATAGGGATAGAGAGCCTCGGCGATCAGCCGCTCGCTGACCTCCGGACCGTACGAATCGGCGGTATCGATGAAGTTCACCCCGACCTGGATGGCCCGCCGAAGCACCCGCTTGCACTCCTCCGGATCGCCGGGCTCCCCCCAGATTCCCTCGCCGGTGATCCGCATCGCCCCAAACCCCATCCGCCGCACCGGCAGATCGCCGCCCAGGGCGATGATGCCGGCCGCCTCCGCGGTGATGGTGGTCGTTCTCTGCTGAGCCATCTTGCCTCCTGTTATTCGCCTAACTCGCGGCTGACACGGTCGAGTACGTCCAGCATGCGGCGCGAGGTCGCATGGAGCGAGTCCTGCAGCAAGCTGAGCGTGTGATGGGCGTCGGCCAGGATGTCGGCCTCAGCGCCCAGTTCGCGGCCGTCGGGCTCTCCAAAGCGGGTCAGGACCTGCCGGTAGAGGAGCAGGAACCGCTGCTCCGCGAGGGCCAGGCAGGCTGCCAGGGTGAGCGCCGCTTCGTCCTCGGCAGTGGGGTCGAGGCTCTGCAGAGCCTGCCAGGCCGGCCCAGACAGGTTGCTGTGGCCCGCGCCCTCCTCCATATCGGCATTCTAGTGTGGTGTTTGTCACCGCCGCCGACGGCACCCGGCTGCATTTCATCAGCGCCGGCGCGGGCGTGCCGCTGGTCCTGGTGGGAGGCAAGACGTCGACCATCGACGGCGCCTGGTGGCGACAGGTCCCGGTGCTGAGCCGCCCTTTCCGCGTCATCGCTTTTGACAATCGCGGCGCCGGTCAATCCGACAAGCCGGATGTGCCCTACACCACCCGCCTGATGGCAGAAGACGCGCTGGCGGTGCTGGCGGCCAGCGGCGAGACCTCGGCCCATTGGTTCGGCCTCTCGCTGGGCGGCATGATCCTGCAGGCGCTGGCGCTGGCCCACCCGGAGGCGGTGCGTAGCCTGATCCTGGGGGCGACCCATTGCGGTCCACCGGCGACCCTGACTCCGCTGTCGGCGCAGGAGGCCCAACGGGTCAGCGCCAGCCCGCACAAGCGACTGGCAAACCTGTATAGCGTGGACTTTCTGCTCGCGAAGCCCAACTGGGTGACCGAGGACGCAACCCACTTCGGCAAGATGCCGTTGCACGCGATCCACCGCCAGGACCAGGCGGTCCGCCACCACGACTCCTGTCGCCGGCTCGGGGAGATCCGGGCTCCGGTCCTCATCCTGCACGGCCGGCAGGACCGCATGGTGCCGATCGACCGGGCGGAACAGCTCCACGCCGGCATCGCTGGGTCCGACCTGGTGGTGCTGGACGGCGCCGGCCACCAACTGCAGTCTGAACGGGCCGAGGAGGTCAATCGCCTGGTCATCGACTTTGTCACCCGCGTGGAAGCCCGCCGCATCGGTCACCGCCAACAGTGAGGTGGTGCGCGCGAGGTCCGTGAGGCGTTCGCTCCGGTGGCTCGCGCTGGAGCCAGACGGAACCTCCACCCCTACCCTCTCCGCAAGGGGGAGGGGGATTCGGCTACCGGAACTAGGCAGCCGCCCACTGAACGCGGTCGTCCGCATTCATCCGTTTGATCAGCCGGCCGTCCTGGGCCAGCGACTGGCAATGGGCCAGGGTTTCCTGGAGCGCAAGGCGCTGATGGAAGACACCGCGCTGGGCCAGACCGGGAAAGAGTCCCGCAGCCAGCTCCCACCCGGTCTGCGGCGCGGCCGCCAGGCGCAGCAAGGCGGCCAGGCGCTCCTGGTGGTGCTGGAGGATCTGGCTGACCCGTTCGCGCGGCTCCCGAAAGCTGGGGCCGTGAGCCGGCAGCACTTCGTCAATGGCCAGGGCCGCCACCCGCCGCAGTGACGCCAGGTAATCGTCCAGCGGATCGGCGCTGGACTGCGGATGGAGCCCGATGTTGGGGCTGATCTTGAGCAGCAGATGATCTCCCGAAAAGAGCAGCTTGCGGGCCGGCCAGTAGAAAGCGCAGTGTCCCGGTGAGTGGCCGGGCGTCCAGACCACAACCAGGTCGTCGCCGTTCACCGCCAGCCGCTCGGCACCCTCCAGCAAGACGTCGGGGCTGACCACAGACACGAACTCGCGGGCCGCCATGGAGGCGGTCTGCAGGAAATCGCGCTCCTCGGCCGGGACGCCGTTGACTTCCAGCCAGCGCGCAACTTCGCGCACCAGGTCTTCCGCCCTCGCGTAGCGGGGCTCCATCAGCGCCACCTCGAGGCGGTGGATGACGAGCTCAGCCCCGGTGCGCTCGCGCAACTCCCGCGCCAGGCCGAAGTGATCGGGATGGATATGCGTGATCAGGATGCGGCGGATCTGCCGCAGCTCGACGTGCGCCGCCTGCAGTCCGGCGTGCAGCGCAGCGCGCGACTCATCGGTCCGCAGCCCGGTGTCGATCAACGTGTACCCCTCGCCGTCGCGAAGAAGATAGACGTTCACGTGCCGCAGCTCGAAGGGCATGGGCAGCTGAAACTGGAAGATGCCGGGCAAGATCTCCACGCGAGAAGTATGAATATCCGGCTGGCCGGATTAAGGGGTCAGGCGGCTCACGCGGCCGTGCGGGCGGTGGCTTCGTCCGGACGGGCGGGGATAGGCTTCTGTCCCTCTTCCAGGGTGGGCAGTGGGAGATGGACCGTGTCGTGGTCGATCATGTCCACGAAGACCTCGACCACTTTGGGGTCAAAGTGTGTGCCGCTGCCGACCCTGATCTCCTCCATAGCCTTCGCCAGGCCGAGCGAAGGCCGGTAGATACGGTCCGCCACCATCGCCTCGAAGGCATCGGCGACCGAAATGATGCGAGAGCCGAGCGGGATGGCGTCGCCCTTGAGCCCATTGGGGTAGCCGGAGCCGTCCCATTTCTCATGGTGGTGCCGGATCAGCGGGGCCACGTGGTGCAAGCCTTCCACCGGCGCGATGATGTCGGCGCCGATCTGGGGATGACGCCGCATCCAGGCCATCTCATCTTCCGTGAGCGCCATCGACTGCCGGAGGATCCGATCGGGGATGCCGATCTTGCCCACGTCGTGGAGGATGGCTCCCAGCTTGATGGCCCCCACCTCATCCGGGGTGAGGCCCATCCGGGCGGCGCAGGCCCCGGCGAGCTTGGCCAGCCGTTCGGAGTGGCCGCGGGTATAGCTGTCCTTGGCTTCGATGGCGTTGGCCAAAGCCATGTTGACCTCGGTCATCAGTTTGGCTTCCAGGTCCCGCCGCACCACGACCTCGCGATGCTGGCCCAGGGCGCGAGCCATCACGGCACCCACCACGGCCACCACGACGAAGAGGAACAGCTTCTGCAGAATGACCACCCGCTCGCTGGCGACAGTTGCGAAATAACTCCCCTCCTGCAGCGGCGCCACCGCGCCGGCCACCAGGTAGAGGACGCCGACGATGAGCGCGCAGAGCAGGGACACCGCCACCCCGAAGCGGAGGGCCGACACCGTGATCACCAGGAAGAATGTGCTGGCCAGCGGACTCACGTAGCCGCCCGACAAGTAGGTGACCATGGTCGCCACCAGCAAGTCGACCCCAGTCGTGACATAGCCAAACAGGCGGCCCGGGCGGTGGCGCAGGAAGAGGACACCCAGACTGGTCAGGCAGACCACGCCCCACATCGCCAGGATGGCATTGATCCGGCCTTGCGCCTGGCTGCTGACCTGATTGTTCAGGTTGTTAAGGATCACGGCGAAGATCAGCAGGGTCCACCGAAACAGCCCCGTCAGACGTTCGTTGCTGGCGGTGATCAGGCTCTCGTTGGGGTCCTTGACCAGGGGACGTAATTTACGCGGCAAACCGCGGACGGCGGGCACGCCCAAATTATGTGGGAGCCCTGTGACGGGAACCGTTACAAAACGGTCGCACCCCTGCCACAGGCCGTCAAGGCTTCACGAAATACTCCGAATCACGGTGGGAGCGTGAGGCCGAGAAACTGCGACAGGAGGCCCTTGGGATCCTGAAACTGCCGGAAGGCCTCATCGGCCGCGGCCAGCGCCATGTCGACCTGGTCGTACGCGGCGCGCAGGGGCGGCACCAACCCCGTGGTGGTTACCTGGGCGCGTTCGTGGTGAGCCAGCAGCAACTGCTGTCCAATGGTGACGGCCGCGGCCGCGTAGCGTTGGGCCAGGGCGTCGGCGTCGTGGGCGAGGGCGGCCAGGTCGGCCGGGGTCAGGGTCCGACCGGCATAGGATTGCCGGAGGGTGAACACCCCCTCGGCGATCTGCTCGGCCGCCGACCCGGCCTGCGCCATGTCATCACCAATCGCCGCCAGGTGGATCACTGCGGCGACCTGTTCCTGGCTGGCCGATACGCGGGCCCCGGCCATGAGAGCTGGATCGGTCCGCAACCGGACGGATCCACGCTGGAAGTCGGCATCCGCGGCCTCCAGCTCGGTGGCGGCGGTGCGTAATGTCGCCAGGTCTCCGGTCTTCACGGCCGCGTCCAGGTCGGCCTGACCAGCGATCAGATGGTCTCGACCGCCGCCGAGGTCCTGGTAGACGCGGACCCCGGCGTACACGGTATAGCCGGCCGCGGTCAGCCCCGCGAGTAGCAGCACGGCGATCAGGCGGAGCACCCGGACAGTATCCGGGATCCGGAGCAATGAAAAGGCGGGCGCGTCACGCGCCCGCCCTCACGGAAAGAGGACCGGATTCAGCCGGCTAGACGCGTTTGGGGGCGACCAGACGGATGACCCAGAGGAGGACGATGGCCCCAACAAAGGCGGCGATCAGCTGCCAGATCAGTCCGCCACCGCCAACCCCAATGAGTGAGAAGAGAAATCCGCCCACGAAGGCTCCGATGACACCGACGATGATGTCCCCCAGGATCCCGTAGCCGTGGCCGCTGACGACCCGACCAGCGAGTGCTCCCGCGATCAGACCGATCAGGATGAAGAGCAGAATTCCCATTCAATTTCCTCCGTTCTCGCCCACATCCGGGCAATCTGACGTGTCTTTACCTCTTGTACCCCGTTCCAGGCAAACATGTCAATAGAGCTATCAGGATACATGTATCTGGCCGAACGGAGTGCGCCCGATTGGGGCTTAGCTCAGATTCTGGCTTAGCTCGCCTGGCGCTCGACTGGGGCGCCCGACGCCCGGCCGGCCAGGAGGTCGCGTTCGATCACCCCGGTGATCCAGGGATGGGGGAAGCCCCGGGCGAAGAACTCCTGCCCCCACAGGTCCGCCAGCAGCGCCGGATCGATGCCGTCGAAGGCGGGATCGAGTTGCGAAGCGTGCGCCCTGATGGCCTCCAGCTTGCGTCCGAGGCTGGCCCGCACATCGATGATGGTGCTCACCCCGGCGGCACTCTCGATCGTGCCCCGCACCCCCGGAATGGCGCTGGTTGGGACGCCGCCGGTCTCGAGCACCCGCAGAGCCCGTCCGGTATGCGGCTCCGGCCAGAGGGCGAAGTAGAGCTTGTCCGGTCCGGAGAATCCATCGCCCGCCAGCGTGCGGGCGGTGAAGAAGGCGCCGGACGCGGCCGCGTGGACCGCTCGGTGGTCGGAGTCCCCGTTGAGCCCGTCGCGACCGAAGGTCACCACCACCTCCGGCTCGACGGCGCGAATCAGGTCGGTGAAGAGGTCCTCCAGGAGCTCCGGGTCCAGGCTGGCGAGAGCGCCGTCCGCGTAGTCGAGCGACACCACGTCGCGCACCCCGAGGATCCGCCCAGCGGCCTGGAACTCCCGGGTTCGAATGACTCCCAGCTCATCGCTGGCGGCCATCCCACGCAGGACAGGGGCCGCCTCACCCCGGGTGGCCGACACCGCGATGACCTCGCAGCCCGCCCCCGCGTATCGGGCCAGCGTACCGCCGGTCAGGAGGCTGGCGTCCCTGGGATGGGCGAACAGGGCAAGCAGCCGGACCGGCACAAGCTGGATAACCGGGAAGCGCGCGGAAACTTTCGAGCGGGGTTCTACCGGGCTTTAAGCGATGGCTCGGGAGCTGGAGAGGAGCCGGTCGTAGGCCCGCTTCAGCTCCGGGTAGCGCAGGAAGATCAGGTGGGCAAACTCCTGGGTCAAGGCGCGCGGCGAGCGGACCAGGCGCATCCCCGCCTCGCTCAACAGCCGGTTCCCTTTTCGTCCGTTGCAACGGCGGCAGGCAATCACCTGGTTTTCCCAGCTGCGACTAGAGCCACCGCGCGAGGTGGGGACCACGTGGTCGACAGAGAGTTGGGAGGAGGGCATGGTCTTGCCGCAGTACTGGCAGGTGTTGTCGTCCCGCAGGAGCAGGTTTCGCCGGTTGGCCCGCAGCATCCGGCGCGGGATCTGGATGTTGGTCAGCAGGCGGACGATCACGACGTCCTCACCCAGGCAGCGGCGCGCCATCGCCTCTTCCACCAGCTGCCGGGCCAGGTCGTCCACAAACGTGACCCGCTGCTTGGTCAGCAGGATAACCAGGCGCCGCTTGCTAATGACGTTCAGCGGCTGAAGTGAGGCGTTCAGCAGCAGGACGAGTTTAAACGACCTCCTTTTGCCGGTCCTGCGCCTTCCGGGAGCAGGGGCGGACGGTTACCTAATATAACGAAACCGTTCCGGCAAGTTTGGCAGGCCCGCTAGATTCGGGCCAGAGCCCGGCGGATTTCGGGCTTAGGCTTAGCTGGCGGCCGCCACCCGCTGGTCGATCGGCACGTAGGGAACCTTGCGCTCGCCCACGTACTCCGCCCGGGGCCGGATCAGCCGGTTATCGGCATATTGCTCGAGGACATGGGCGGCCCAGCCAGCAATCCGGCTGACGGCAAACACCGGCGTGAACAGGTCGATGGGGATACCCATCGAGTAGTAGCAGGTGGCCGAGTAGAAGTCGACGTTGGCGTAGAGGTGCTTTTGCTGCATGACCACCTCTTCCAGCCGGCGGGAGATCTCGTACCAGCGCGTGTCGCCGGCACGCTCGCCCAGCTCTTTCGACATCTGCCGCAGGTGGGTGGCGCGCGGGTCCTCGGTTCGGTAGACGCGGTGGCCGAAGCCCGGGATCTTCTTGTGGGCCGCCAGCGTTTCCATCACATAGGCGTCGGCGCGATTCACCTCACCGATTGTCTTCAGCATCTTCATCACCTGCTCATTGGCGCCGCCGTGCAGGGGCCCGGTCAGGGCGCAAATGGCCGACACGACCGCCGCGTACAGATCGGCCAGCGTGGCCGCCGTGACTCGGGCAGCGAAGGTGGACGCGTTGAGCTCGTGATCGGCGTGCAGGATGAGCGCCAGGTCCATGGCATGCACCATTAGGGGGTCCTGCTCTTTGCCAAAGAGCATCCGCAGGAAGTTCGCTGCATGGCTGCCGGCGGTGGTGGGCGCGATCGGTTCGCGGCCCTTTCGGATGCTCTCCGACGCCGCCACCAGGGTGGCCAGCTGGGCGGTCAGCCGGCCGGCTTTGGCGACGTTGGCCTCCCGCGAGTTGTCCTGGGCCTGGGGATCGTAGAAGGCCAGCGCCGAGACCGCCGTGCGCAAGGCGTCCATCGGGCGGGCCGTCCGGGGAAACGCCTTCATGAGGGCGATGACCTCGTGGGGCACCTGCCGGTTCGCCGCCAGTTCGGCGCTGAAACCCTCCAGGGCGCCGCGCTCGGGGAGGTGGCCGAACCAGAGGAGATACGTGGTCTCTTCGAATGATGAATGCTGGGCCAGATCGTGGATGTCGATCCCGCGATAGGTGAGCCGGCCCTCTGATCCGATGACCTCGCACACCGCCGAGTTGGCGGCCACGACGTCCTCCAGACCAGCCTTGGTCAACGGCATGGCCCTAAGTATAGGAAGCGTCTGTTGGCCGTTACGACGTGGGCGGCAGGGCGATGTGTTGCACCAGCATCCGGTCGCCGTCGCTCACGCGCAGGTCTACCACGCCACTGTGGTCAGCCGGGTCGATGTGGATGGCAATGGAGCCCGAGGTATCGCCGGCAGCCGGCAGGCTGGCGATTACGGTTTGCAGTCCGCGGTGGCTATCAGCCAGCGAGACCGCCAGTGGCAGGGCGTAGCCGGCCGCCCGGCGGACGGAGGGACAGATGGTCACGGTGGTGGAATCAACCCGCGTCACCGCCGCCGGACCCAGCACGAATGCCCGTACCAGCTGGTCGATCCGACCCGCATCGAACTCGGTCACAAAGAGGTTGCCGGCGCTGTCCAGCGCGATGCCCTGCGGGTTCCGCAGTCCGCTGAGGAGGCTGGTAATGGAGCCATCGGCACCCACCAGGTGGACCATTCCATCCCCGAGGGTGTTCACGATCAACGCCCCATTTCGATCGACCAGCACGTCATCGGGAATGCGCAGGCTGGCCACCCGCATCTGGGTGCGCGGCGAGCCGGCGATCTTCCAGATGGCACCGCCCTCGTCGGCCACGAAGACGTTGCCGCGCACGTCGACATCGGCGCCCACCGGCCGGACCATCCCCTGACCGATCTGGGTCGCCCGCGAGCCATCGCTCGGCAGCCGCCAGACGACGCCGTTCGGACTATCCGGGAGAACCACGTCGTGCGTAGCTCGATCCAGACCGAGCCCATCAATCCCGTCGCGACCGGTCCGGTTGGGGAACACCCGCCAGCTGCCCACGGTGTGGGTTTGCGGGTCGACGACGTCTACCCGATTGAGCAGCTGCTCGGCCACCAGCAGCGTGCCGTCAGCCTGGACCACGATCCCCTCCGGGTTGCGGATGCCCCTGGCCAGCGTCTGGACCGACCCGTCCGGTTCGCGCCGGGAGACGGTGCCCGCCTGGATATCGCTGAACAGGAGCCGGCCCTGGGCATCGAACGCCAGGTCATCCGGGGCGGGCAATCCGGTGAGGATGGGCTGCGCGCCGGCCGGAGCGGCTGGCCCCGCGGCGCAGGTCGGCAATGGCACCGGGGATGCGCTCGGCGCACTCGGCTCGCTCGGCGAGGGGGAGGTTCCGACGCCGATGGACGATTGACAGGCCGTGATACCAGCCCCAACGATGATCGCGATCAGCGCGTGCGAGGGTCTTCTCACCGCGCCTAAGCCCGAATCCACCGAGACAAACTCGCAGCTTGGGCGCGGATGCGCGCGATCCGCGCGTTGGCTCCTGCGCGCGTTCGGCCACGCATCGACGGATGCGCTTCCTCACGTGCTCGTCGCCGCCTTCGGCTCATCTCGCCCCGCATCCCAATCTGCTTCAGCCGTTCGGTGGATCCGGGCTAAGGGTAGCGTTTGACCCTCTCTCCGGGCGGGACTACGATGTCGTCGTGCTCAAGGTCATCACGCCCAAAGAACTGGCTCGCAACCTCGATCCGATCCTGGCCGCCCTGGAAGAGAGCGGCTCTACCGTGATCATCAAGAAGGAGGATCTACCGAGCGCCCTCCTGCTGCGCTTCGACGCCTACATGGCCATGCTGGCCACCATGGATTATTCCGGCTGGGAGCGTTGGGTGGAAGAGGTCCGGAGCGCATTCCCGAGGGCAACCTTGAGTCCGCCCCGGCGGCCGAAGTCGCTGGTGCCGTCGTTCATCGATCCAGTGGACCTGGGATACGATCCGAAGTCGGGCCAGGTCGGGACGGAGGGCGGCCGCCGGCGGCTCGCCGACGAGCTCACCGAAATGGGCATCACCCTCGATGAGGCCGGCCTCAGCGCCGCGTACTCGCTCGTCCTCAACCTGGCCGAGCGCAAGCGCGTCCTGTACCCCGAAGACATCCGGCTCGCCGCCGACGAGGCCCAGGGTCGGACCACGCCCGGCCGCTACGCCCTGGACGAGATCGACACCCACTTGCAGAGCGGCCTTCCGTGCACCGCTTCGGTGACGGTCCTGGTGGAGGGCACCCGCAAGAGTGCGAGGGCCTCCGGGGCCGGGCCGCTGGATGCCTGCTTCAAGGCAGTCCAGGAGGTCACCGGCATCGCCCCCGAGCTGGAAGACTTCAGCTTGGCGGCCGCCACCCGGGGCAGCGATGCCCTCGGCGAGGCGGTCGTCACCCTGAGCTTCGGCACCCAGGTGGTCGTGGGTCGGGCCGTGTCGGTGGACGTGGTGGAGGCCGGTGTGCGGGCGTACCTGAACGCGCTCAACTGGCTGACACCCAGCCCGGCCGGCACCCATACCGCCGCCAGGGCAACTGAACCGAACCGATCGGCTGGCTAACCGGGCTAGCCCTAATGCTTGACCAGCTTGATCACTGGCTCGAGCAGCGGCTCGACGACGAAGTAAATCCAGCCGAAGATCAGGAGGAAGATCAAATAGACGAAGAAGATGCCGCCCACAATGATGCCCAGCAGCAGGCCCTTGGAGAAGCGGTTCATCTCCACCCGGACCCCCCTCAGCAGCAGGCTGGCCATTAACAGGCCGAAGGCGGCACCGAACGGATTGGGCCCGTTCCAGAGCGCCAGCAGGGGCACCGGCAGGTAGCAGGCCAGCTCCGGGAGGGTGCGCGGGATCAGGCCTGAGCGGCGTGGCCCGGCAACGGCGAGCGCGCCCCCAGCCGGGGCGGCCCCTGCCCCCATCCAGCCCTTGCACTTGCCGCAGTACTGGTTTTCGGGCGCGTTGTAGCGGTACCCGCAGAGCGGGCAGACCTTGAGTTCCATTGTGGCGTCAGGCCGCTCCGCGCAGACGGAAGATTTCCTGCTCCAGCTCGTGGATGCGGTTATCGCGTTCCACGATCATCCGCTTGTGTTCGGTGAGCACCTTCCGGTTGTGGCGGCCGCCCAGATACAGACGCAGCCGACCGATCAGGGCGATGATCCCGACCATCAGTGCTCCCACGGCGGCGGAAGCCAGCACCAGCGACCAGACGGGCAGGACCTGGGACGGCACGCCCCAGAAGCTGATGGGCACGGTCCCCGGGTTCTGGACCGCGAACAGAGCCAGGCCGATCCCCAGGGCGAGCGCGATAATCCAGCCGACAATTACCACAGTAATAAACCCCCGCGTCGTATAACCCGGGCTCCGGGGTGAACTTGCGGACGGTACACTGCCGAACGTGCCGTCCCTCAGCCCGCCCGGAACGATCTGGAATACGCCTACGGACGCCGAGGCGATCCGGCCATTCCGGCTTCGGGGCGGGAGTCGCGGCTGCCTGCTGCTTCATGGCTTCGCCGGCACTCCTCCCGAGGTGCGCGAGCTGGGTGAGTTCCTGGCCGCCCACGGGTACGATGCCCTGGGCCCGGTGATGGCCGGCCATGGCGAGACCCCCGAGGCCATGGCCCGGACCCGGTGGACGGATTGGGCGCGGTCCGCCCAGCACGCGCTCGACCGGCTTCGCCAGGACTGTCGCGAGGTCTTCGTGGCCGGCCAATCGCTGGGCGGCACCATGGCCCTTCACCTGGCGGCCAACAACCCGGACATCCGGGGCATCGTGCCCATGGGGGCGATGGGACATCCTCGGTTCTTCCCCGACCGGCGGCTGTGGATCATCCGGTGGCTCAAATACCTACGGCCCTGGCACGTTCCATCGGCTGACTGCGACCTGGGAGACCCGTCCCGACTGCTGGCCCTGCATAGCTATGCCCGCCGGCCCTCGGTCTGCATCGAGAGCCTGATGCACTTCCTCCGGGTGGTGCAGAAGGAGCTGCCCTCGATCCGGGTCCCCACGCTGCTCCTGCACGGGCGCCGCGACCGCACCGTGCCCGTCCAGAATGCCCCCTACATCCTGGAACGACTCGGCTCCGCTGACAAGCAGCTCATCTGGTTCGAGCGATCAGGTCACACCATCACCGTCGACCTGGAGCGAGACCAGGTCAACCGCACCGTGCTGGCCTGGCTCGAGCGCCATTGAGTTCGGAGGGCTCCTGGCCGGCGCAAGAACCCCGGCGGGCCCCGACCGCCATGATCGCCAGCCTCAATGTGCTGGCGAGCTCAGCCGGCCTGGACGTCCTTCGGCGAGGCGGCAACGCCGTGGACGCCGCGGTTGCCGCCGGAGCCGTCCTCACCGTGACCGAGCCCTGGAGCGGCCAGCTGGGCGGCGACGGGTTCCTCCTGGTCCGGTCGGGGGAGACCGGTCAGGTCACCGCCGTCAACGGCAGCGGGGCTGCCCCCGCCGCCGCCCGGCTGGATGCCTTTGCGGCCCGTGGCGCGATTCCGGAGACCGGCTGGTGGGCATCCACGGTCCCCGGGTTGGTCGATGCCTGGCGGGTGGCCCTGGAACGCTTCGGCAGCCGTTCCCTGGCCGAGCTCTTGGAACCGGCCATTGCCTACGCCGAAGACGGCTTTCCGCTCACCGCCCGGCAGTCCCGCAGCATCGAGGCCATGGCTGCCGGGTTTACCCCGGAGACGGCCGCCGTCTTCCTACCCGGCGGGTCCGCCCCCCAGCCGGGATACCGGCTCCGGCAGCCGGCGCTCGGCCGAACGTTGCGGCGCCTGCAGACGGCCGGGCCGGATGATTTTTACCGGGGCGAGATCGCGGCGGCGCTGGTGGCGGCGTCGGACCAGGGGGGAGGCCTCTTCAGCGCCCAGGACCTGACCGAACACCGCACCGTCGTGCTCGAACCATTGCGGGCCACCTACCGCGGCTGGACCGTTTATGAGCAGCCGCCCGTCTCCCAGGGCATCGTGGTCCTGCTGGCACTGATGACGCTGGAGCACTTCGACCTGCCCCACCTGGACCCAGCCAGCCCGGAAACGATCCACCTGCAGGTGGAGGCGTACAAGCTGGCCCTGGCCGACCGCCTGGGTCACCTGGGCGACCCCCGTTTCGAGCGGGTCCCGATCGCGTCCCTGCTCTCCGCCACCCGAGCCCGGCTGCAGGCGCAGCGGCTGGACCGCCGGCGAGCGGCCGCGCTGGTGCCCGCGCCGGCGGGGCCCCCCGATACCACCTACCTCTGCGTCGTCGATGGGGCGCGGACCATCGTTTCCTACATCCACAGCCTGTACAGCGGCAGCGGTGTGATGGCCGGGGACACCGGCATTCTCCTGAACAATCGGATGGCGGGCTTCTCGCTGGACCCGAACAGCCCCAATAGCCTCGCCCCAGGCAAGCGACCGATCCACACCCTGAACTCGTGGATGCTCTTCCAGGAAGAGCAGCCGCGCGCGGTGGGCGGGACCCCGGGCGCTTTTTGGCAGATCCAGACCAACCTGCAGCTGATCAGCCAGCTCGTCGATTTCCAGGCCGGCGCGCAGGCGGCCGTCGACGCGCCGCGCTGGACGATGGGATCACAGACCGACTGGTCCGACACCAGCCTGAATCTGGAGGCCCGGGTCGGCGCCGATGTCCTGACCGAGCTCCAAGCGCGAGGCCACGCCGCCAGCATGATGGGCGGCTGGGCGGCGGGCGGCGCAGCCCAGCTGGTCACGCTCGAGGCTGACGGCACCTTGTGCGGCGCCGGCGATCCACGGCCTGGGACTAGCGCCGTACTGGGCATGTAAGGGCGGCAGGCGTGGCCCCACCCGCAGCTTGTCTTTGCAGGGGCACGATGCTATAACACGCAGCGTAGGTCGACATCATTCGTGCCTTGTGACACGAAAATCCCAGCGAGCGAGTGGTGAACTCGCAACAAGGAGGGTCTTAGGAATGCCGGCGAAGAAGAAGAAGTCCGCGAAGAAGGCGGCGCCCAAGAAAGCGTCCGCCCGGCGATCGGGGGGCAAGGCGAAGAAGACCACGGCCAAGCGCAGCACCGCCAGGAAGGCCACTGCCAAGAAGACCACCGCCAAGAAGAGCACGGCCAAGCGGCCGGCGAAGAAGACGACCGCCCGGCGACCGGCAGTCGCCAAGGCGGCCGCGCCCAAGGTGGCCGTCGCCGCTGCCACGCCGGCCTTCGTCGCCCCCAAGCCAGCTCCGGCTCCCGCACCGGCCGCGTTCCGGCCCGCACCGGCCCCGCCTCGGCCGGCTCCTGCACCCCGGCCGGCCGCCAGCCCGGCGCCGTCGCCAGCTCCTACCCAGCGGCCGGTGGCCCGACCCGCGGAATCCCCGTTTGGGAGTGAAAACGCGGGGTCGTTCCCCGGATCCGAACGGGTGAAGATCGGCGAGCGACCGCCCGAACAGACCTGGCCCGGCGGCGGCCAGAGCCGCTAGCCGAGAGCCAATCAGAAAGAGGCCTCCGCGCGCAGCGGAGGCCTCTTTGTAACGAGGGGCGTTACGACTCCGCTAAGGCCATACGGACTGCATCGTAGGTCATTGGGACCACAGCCACTATCAGGGCCGACCGGGGCACCGTTATCCAATTTGAGGAAGCTTTTCACAAGATGAACGCCGCACGACGTCTGCTGGCAGCCGCCATGCTCCTGGGGTTCGCCCTGGCGTGCACGGTGACCACGGCTGGCGCTGTCGATCACCCCACAGCGGCCATCCCGCGGAAGACCCCGAAGGTTTTCATGGTGAGCCCCGCCACGGTCAACCTTAAGGTCCAGCCAAACATCGTCTTGATCGGCCAGAACCTCGCCACCACGACCCGGGTGGTCATCGGCGGTCGTGCGGCCACGACCATTGAAGCCCCGGACACCAACCACTTGATGGTCCAGGTCCCGGCCGATCTCGAGGACGGCACCTATATCCTGCAGGCCAGCAATGGCGACCTGTCGTCGACGGCGGACGAGATGCTGACGGTAAAGGCCGGGACGATCATTGACCAGAAAACCATGCTGATCGTGGTGGGCGCCATCGTCCTGCTGCTGCTGGCGGCTCGCCTGGCCCACTTCCAGACGTTTTAGGCTAAGCCCGAATCCACCCGAATCGAACTCGCATCTTGGGCGCGGGGCGGGCTAAGAAACGAGTCGAGGTCGGCCGGCGCCATTATCGGGACCGTCTGCCTGGATGGGCAGCAGGTCGGCCTGGTCGTGCTCGCCCACCAGGCTAGCGTCTGGGACCGATCGCAGGGCGGCGACGGCCCCCCGCATCTGGCCCAACGTTCGCTTGGAATCGGTGTAAGCGTTCTGGATCATGGTGCTGCCCCGGGAGATGCTGTTCTCCAGCGAGCGATCCAGGGTGGTGATTCCGTCTTCGATTTGCTGCAGATACCCTTCCAGGTTCTCGATATCGACGGTCCTTAAGTTCTGCAGGTGCAGGCGGAACAGGGCCAGGATGAATGGCACCGCCATGCTGTACGGCATCAGCACGACGCCCTCGCGGTGGGCCTCGATGTGGGCCCGCCGGCACGCCTGGAACACGGGATCCGGGACCGCCGCGATCGCCCAGGGCAGGGTCACGGACGGGTCGATGTACTGGCGGACTTCCCGGATCTTATTCTTCAACACCCGCTCGACCTCATCGGAGATGGCTGTGCCGGCCTCGTCGGGATCGTCCCCCTGAGCCAGCCGGTCCAGGAGCTCGGGCAGCGGCCACTTACTGTCGATGGGCAGCCGCTTACCGTTGGCGAGCACGAGCGCGTACTCGACGACCTTCCCGTTGACCCGGAAATTCAGGTCGATCATGCCCGGCGGAAACTGCTTGAACGCGTCGTGCAGGATGTTCTCGCCAGCCGCGCCCCGGGTGCGACTGCCCAGCAACACCGTCTCGATTCGCCGCGAGGATGCCTGGATCTCTTCCTCGAGGCGCTGGCGGGCCATGGCGTCCGCCTTGAGCCGTTCGACCGCGACCCGCGCTTCCTGCACTTGCCGTCCCAGCGTTTCCTGCACCCCGGCCGAGCTCTGCACGATCCGCGTCTCCACGCCCTGCAGCGCCGTCTGAAGCCCGCCCAGCGTCTGGGTCAGCCCAACCTGCTGGGCCGTGAGGGCATCCATCTGGGCCCTCACCCCACCGAGGTCGGCCAGCGACCGGAGAAGGGAGTCGGGCGGGGTGCTCCGCCGGCCACGAGCCAGCAACCCGAGAGCCAGGCCCACCGCGCCTAGGGCGACGCCCAGCAGGACCAGATCCATGACGTTCACTGCGACTCCTTCAAGACGTGGGCAGGACCGGTATTGCGGTCCATCCTGTCGTGGCGCATGGCGAAAGTCAAGCAGGGCCCTGTGACAGCTGCCTGTCACGGCCGAGGCCCAGATCAAAGCCCGGATCTACCGGTCGGGCGCCGCAGATCGGGATGCGGGGCGTGCCGAGCCGCAGGAGGCGACGAGCACGGGAGGGAGCGTACCCGTCGGTGCGTGACCGAGCGAGCGCAGGAGACGACGCCCGGATCGGCCGCATCCGCGCCCGAGATGCAAGCTCGATCCGGTAGATTCGGGCTTAGCTTGGTTGCGGTTGGGTGCCGAATCCGGCATATTGGGGCTCAAGTAAGTGGCACGGGTGGAAATTGAGCGAACGATCCTGGCCGAGGATCTCGCCATCGAGAAAGTCAAGGCGCTCCAACTCTCCCCAGTGGAGGTTTCCAGCAACGGAAGCCGGATGATCCTCGAGGGCCCGGACATCGTCGTGGCTCGCGCCTGGGTAGTGGACCCCGAGGCCTGGAAGGGCCTGGCCAGCAGCGTGGTGGCCGGCCGGGTGCTGATCTTCGACGCCACCCAGCTAAAGGTCGGGAGCTAACCAGCCGCCCACCAGGGCCCGGCGCAACCTGCCGGGATCCCCTACCGCTCTGTGGGATATCCCTTCTCGATCCAGGCGGCGGTGCCGCCATCCACGTTCGTGACGTCGGTGTAGCCCGACGCCAGCAGAAAAGCCGCGGCCGTCCAGCTGCGGACGCCACTGTGGCAGACCGCCAGCACCGGCCGGTCTCTGGGCACTTCGGCGACGCGACGGTCGAGCTCTCCCAGCGGCACCAGCACGGCGCCGGGAAGATGGCCGGCCCGGTACTCCCAGGGCTCCCGAACGTCGAGGACGTAGGGAGGCCGCTCTCCCTGGAGCCGGCGCCGGGCTTCTACGACGTCGATGCCCGGCACCTGGGGCGGCGGCGGAGACGCGGCTGCGCCGGCTCTGGGCATTCTCCAATCGTACGGACGGACCGCGCCAGCGCAAGGATAGGGTCGCCGGGTGCGTCGAACCACCTAGCATGAGCAGAGCCCCCCAACACCTCCAATTCTTCGGATCCCAGCCCCTGCACCTTCTCCACGAGTGCGCGGCCACCGAAGCGGCCAAAGGTGCCCAGAGCCCGTGCCAGCAGCTGGCCAGGCTCGATCGCCGCCCGCAGCTCGGCTTCGGCAACCCGCACGGTCCCCTGCTCTTCCTCAGTCCCAGCCCCCTGGATCCGGAAAGCGCCTCCGACGCCGCCTTCGAAGCCTGGCTGGAGCGCGAGTCGAACCTGGAACACCAGTTCCGGTGGGAAGTGGTCCAGCCCTATTTCCAGTTCAGCCAGAGAGTCTTCGCCGGATTGCGGGAGCGATTGAGCCTTCCGCACGCGAAGCGCGACGCCCTGGATTTTGCCTTCCACACCTGGGCAGTCCGCTGCCCGACTGGGAATCCCGATCGGGTCACCGACCCAGCGCTCACCCAATGCGTGACCCGGCACCTCGAGCCGATCGTGAAACGGGTCGCCCCCCAGGCAATCGTGGCCATGGGCGGGACGACGGCCGCCTACTTCTGGCAGCGTACCATCAGCGGGTGGAAGGCCTGGCGCCCGATCGAGCAGCTGCATGGCAAGACGCTCGCCTACCGCTTCGACGGGCGCTCCATCCCGGTGATATTGAGCGTGCATCCGTTCCAGCGAGGCCTCGACCTGCATCCAGAAGTCATCGCGCATGCCCTCTCCACCTGCTTGCGCCCCGAGGATCTCGAACCCCATATGCTCCAAGCCGCGTAAATAGGGATTGGGTACGGCCGAAGGCCGAGGGGGGAGCGGCCGGTAGGCGCTGCGATCCACGCAGCGCCGGTGCGCAAGGGTCGCGTCTCGGGCCGGCGATGGCGGATCGCGGCCCAGACCGTCGAGGCCAAGGAGGCGACGAGCACGCCAACGCGCCTATCCGTCGATAGGTAAGTGAGCGCGCGCAGGAGCCGACACCGGCACCGGCGGAAATGGGCCGATGAGACGCCAAGCAGGCCCCGGGATGCGACCCTGGGGTCAAAAGAAGTAGCCGTGGCGGCTTTTGACCGCCCTCAACATCGGCCAGCTGGGGGGATCTGCCCCCTAGCCCGTATCGATGCCGCGAGGGCCGATCTCTGAGGCGCGGCGTGCGCCGACGCCGTCACGTTGGTGGCGAGCCACCTCGCTGGCCGCCACCCCGGCATGCACTACGAAGAAGAACAGCCTCGCCGGCTCACGCCTGGCTCGCCCCGTTTCTACGCGGCGATGCTCGATGGTTTCTGGCCGCACTTGGGGCACGCGGTGCCCGCTTTCAGTTCGACCCGACGGAAGGCGTGACCGCCGCAGGAGGGACAGAGCGCACCCGGACGTAGCGGCTGCTGCCGGGCGGCCCGCTGCGCTCGTTCCCGGACGTGGCTTACGGACGGGTCGTCGATGACTTGGGGATCGAAGGGCTCGGGCTGCACGGGGCTCAGGATAGGCGGCGCACCGAGCACTGGCGACCGCAATGCACTCACGGGATCGTGACGGATCCGTCGCAACCGAATATTTGCCTGGATCTGCTAACGTTCGGGCGCCGTGAAGGAGCCAGGCGCCTTTCTGCGCGCGGCGATCGAGAACCAGGGGGAGCAGGCGGCCCGCCTGCTGGCGGACACCGAGCCGGTGGCGGCGGCCGCCAACCGGCTGCAAGGCGTGCGCCGGCTGTTCATCGCTGGCACCGGCACCAGCTACCACGGCGCGATGGTCGGGGAGCACCTCTTTCGGGCAGCCGGCTACGAGGCGTGGGCGGTCCCGGCCTTCGAGTTCAGCCAGTACCCGCCGGCGCTCCGTCCCGGGGACGGCCTGATCGTCCTCAGCCATCGCGGCACCAAGCGCTTCAGCATGGGGGCCCTCCAACACGTCAGCGGGCTGGCCGACCGCTGGATCGCCATCACCGGCCAGGGCTCGCCGTTGACGGGCGCCGGCGTCGTCCAGACCGTGCCGCAGGAGCGCTCCTCGGTCCATACCGTCAGCCACGTCGGCGCGCTGGTGCGCCTGGCCCAGCTGGCGACGCACGCGTCGCCCGATCTCCACTCGGCGTGGGCCGAGGCGATGGAGGGGCTCCCCGCTCGCGTGCAATCCGTCCTGGAGGACAGCCGCGACCCGATCGCCGCCCAGGCAGAGCAGATTCGCTTCGATCGCGGGACCTTTTTCATCGGTGGCGGCCCGGCGACCGCCACCGCATTGGAGGGCGCGCTCAAGCTGCGCGAGGCATCCTTCGTGTTCGCCGAGGGCCACGAGGTCGAGGCCGTCCTCCATGGACCGCTGATCAGCATCGATGCCGCCGACCGCGCCGTGATGATCGCCGAGCCGGGGCCGAGCCTGGCGCGGACCCAGGATGTGGCGGCCGGCCTGAGCGCGATCGGCGTGCCGTTTGCGGCGGTTGGCTCAGCGGCCGCAGCTCTCGATGCGGCTGGGTGGACGTTTGCCACCCCGCCCCTACCGGAGCCGCTGGCCCCCATCCTCAACGTGATTCCGTTGCAGTGGCTGGCCTATTTCGTCTCGCGCCGGCGGGGCGTCGATGCGGACCTGTTCCGGGCCGACAACCCTAGCTACGCCGCGGCGCACGCGCGCTACGAGCTGTAGCGGGCCGCCCGGCGGCCGGGGGCGGGGCGCCGGTCTGGCCGTTGGCCGGTCTGACGCCGCCCACACCGGCGTGGCGCTCCGCCAGCGCGCGACCGATTTCGACGATGCGCAGGCGCAGGTCCGGTGGTTCCAGCACCTCCACGGTCTCGCCCCAGCCAAGGATCCAGGGCGTGATCTCGACCGTCCCCGCCACGGTCACGCTCATTTCCAATGATCCATCGGCCAGTGGGCGTAGACGCTGGGACGGATGCCAGGTCGACTCCGTGACCCGGGCCGCGGCGGGCGGAAAGAAGCGGAGGCGGACTTCCACGGGCTCACCGGAATGGAAGATGCCCCAGGCCCGCGACAGGTAGGTGTTGATGTCGAAGTCGGGTGGGATCTGATAGGTGTCGGCCGTGAGTTCCGCCCGCACGATGCGCTCTACCTTGAAGGTGCGCATTTCGCCAACGCCGCGATCCCGGGCCACCACGTAGAGGCTGTGGCCGATCTGGGAGGGCTCGAGAAAGTAGGGCTCGATCAGCCGCGGCGGCGCGTCGGCCTCAGCCGCCCGGTACCAGATTCGCGCCACCCGGCGGCCGGCCCACGCCAGGGCCAAGGTTTGCACGGTACGCGAGTACCCCGGGTTGGCCGGGCGTTTCAGCATTTGCGCGACGGTGGCGTGCACGTACTCGGCTACCGGTGCCGGGAGCACGGCGGCCAGCTTGCTGAACGCGTCGGCGGCGTCCGGGTCGGCCTCATCCGTGTAGCGCGACCACAGCCGGACGCCAATCAGGAGGGCCATGGCTTCGCCCAGCGTGAATTTCACGGGGGCCACGAAATAGTTGGGATCGATCAGGATCCGTCCCCCTTCCTCGTAGACGGGAACGTTCATCGCCTCCAGCGCCCGCACGTCACGGTAGGTCGTCCGGACCGTAACTCCCGTCCGGCGGGCCAGCTCCGCGCGAGTCAGGCCGCGGGGATTGCCCTGCAAGAGGGTCTGCATCTTCAGGATGCGGGCCCCTCGGTCCCCCTTCTCAAACGACCCCATGACCTGTCACGTTAACGGACGCACGCGGACACCGTATTCCCAGCCACAACCTTCTATAATGTCGGCAACCTCGAACCGAATTTCTCGGCAATTCGCCTTTGCGGGAGATCTTTGGCCCTTCGCCTGCTCCATTTCGCCGACCTGCATCTCGACCGATCCTTTGCTCCGCAGCGACTCTTCGGGGTCGCGGCACAGCGGCGACGCGAAGACCTTCGGGCCGCGCTGCAGCGAATTCTCGAACGGGCCGATCACGAGCAGGTGGATCTAATCACCTGCGCCGGTGATCTGTTCGAGCACGATCACATCACCCGGGAGACCGCCCTCTTCCTGGCCCAAACGCTGGGGCAAACCTCTCGGCCGGTGTTGATCGCGCCCGGGCATAGCGACCCGGCCACGGCCAGCTCCCCGTATCGATATCTCCGCTGGCCCGCCAATGTCACCGTGGCCACCCATGAGGACCTTCGCCCCTACGTCTATGGCGGCGTCAGCGTCTGGGCGGCGGGCTTCAATCCGGCCAACACCTCCGAGACCCCGCTGGCGGCCACGCCGTCGCTGGGCGATGGCGCCCACCTGCTCCTGCTGCATGCCTCGGACATGCACACGGTCCCCGACGGCGTCACGCCGGTGGCGCCCATCGTGCAAGCCCAGGTCGAGCAGGCGGGTTTTCGCCATGCGCTCCTCGGCCATTACCACAATGCCATGAGCCAAGGCTTGCTGACCTATCCAGGAAGCCCGGAGCCGCTGGGATGGGACGAGACCGGCCGTCACTGCGTGGCCTTCGTCACGGTCGCCGATGATCGCAATCTGTCGGTCGACTTGCAGGACATCAATCACCGCCGCTTTGTGGAGGAGACCCTGGACGTCACTGGTATGACCAGCCGGGAACAGGTGCGTGATGCCATGCTGGCCGCCCGCGAGAGCCGGCACCTGGACGGCGCCGTCCTGCGCACCCGGCTGGTTGGCGAACGAACCCAGTCGCTGGACCTGGATCCGCGGGCGCTGGCCCTGGAGTGCAATGACGGGTTCGCGCACCTGGAATTCCTGGACGAAACGCGGCGGATCCACGACCTGGAGGCGGTGGGCAGCGAATTCACGAGCCGAGGAGAAATGGTCCGGCAGCTCCAGGCCCACCGGGGCGACGCGGAAAAAGATGAGACGGTCGGCCGCGCCCTCCAGCTGGCCCTGGATGCCTTCGAGCCATGAGCCCAGCGTGGATCCGGGCATAGCATGCAGCTGACGCGCATCCAGGTCGACGGCTTCGGCGTGCTACGCGCCACCGACTTGCGTTTCGGCAAAGGGATGAACCTGGTGATCGGGCCCAACGAGGCCGGCAAGTCCACGCTGCAGGAAGCCATCCTCACCGGCCTGTATGGCTTCCAGTCGGAAAAGACGCGCGGCCCCGCCGCCGCGGCGGCCGTGGAGCGGTGGCGGCCGTGGCACGACAGCGCCTTTCGGCTGGCGCTGGAGTTCGAGCTGGACGATGGCCGCCGGCTGCGGGTGGACCGCGACTTCGATGGCGAGACGGTCGTCGTACAGGATCTGGAAACCGGCGAGGACCTGACGGCGCATTTCCTGACCGACGGCGAGACCGGTTCGCTGGGGCGGCGCATCCTGGGGATCCCCAAGGACATCTTCACGGGCACGGCCTGCATCTCGCGAGCGGAAGTGATGCGGATCGAGGACTCGGGGGCGATCCGGGAAGCGATCACGGCGCTGGCCGACTCGGCCCATCCCGATCGCACGGCCCGCAAGGTCCTGGACCGGCTGCGACAGGAACGGATCGAACGGGTGGGCCGCCCCCGCGGCCGAACCGGCCCCCTGCACCTGCTGGCCGCCCGTCTGGCGGAGCTGGAGCGCCAGCTGGCCGCGGCCCGGCAGGCTCGGAGCGCGGTTGAAGAGCTGGCCCTGAAGCGAGAGGCGGTGGCCACCCTGACCGAGGCCGAGCTCTCCGTGGTGCAGACACTGGAGGCGGCGGTGCTGACCGCCCGGTTCGAGGACGCCCGGCGGCGCCTGGACCGGGTGCAGCAGATCGACCAGATGATCGCCGATGAGAATGCCCGCCTCCAGGAGCACGCCGCCTTTTCCGGTTTCCCGCGTGCGCGCGACGAGGAGGTGCGCGGCCTGCGGACGCGCTTGCGGGCGACGGAGGAAGCCGAGCGAGAATTCGCCACCCGGGCCGCGGAGGCCGCCTCCGAAGTGACCTCGCTCGAGGCGGAGCGCGCGAAACTCGAGCAGGAGTATCAGGGCCAGATCGCCCGCGCGCGCGGCGTCAGCCCGAGCTCCCTGAAGGAAGAGCCGATGGTGCGGGAGCTGGTGTCCTCGCTGAGTCTGATGGATGCCCAGGCCCCGGAGGCCCACCTGCGCGCCCGCACCTGCGCCGACGAGGTGCAGCACCTGGCCGATCGACATCCCGGCCTGATCGGCCAGGGCGCCGAGTGGACGTCGCGGCACGTCGAGTTCCAGCGCGTCTATGCGGAGTGGCGCGAACGGAGCAATGCCGCGACCGAAGCCCGGCGTCGGGCCGGGGCTGAGCTCCCCCCGCGCCTCGAGCAGCTGAAGCAGGACGTCTCTCGCTACAAGGAGGTACCGGAGACAATCAAGGCGGCCCAGCAGGCGGAGGATGCGATGCGGCACGAAGAGACGATGGCCGAGCGTTCCCGCTCCCAGTACGGGACCTGGGGCATTGTGACGCTGGTCGGGGTGCTGCTGATGGCGGTGGCCTTCCTGGTCATGTTCGTCGGGCTCAGTGTCGGCCCGCTGGCGTTTATCGTGGCCGCCTTCCTGCTGGGCATGGGCCTGCTGGGGGCCATCCTGGGACTGGTCTTGCGCGGCGCGGCCAACCGGCAGGTCGACCGGCGGCTGCGCGCCAAAGATGATGCGCGGTTACGCCGTCGAGAGATTCTCGGTCCGTGGGGCGTGCGCAGCTCCGGTGAGCTGCAGCAGGCGCTGGTGGACCATCTGCAGCGAATTCGGTCCGATGCGACCCGCTTGGAGCTCGACCGGCAGGCGGCGGAACTCGAGGAACGGTCTCGCGCCGCCGGCCGCACCCTCCGCGAGCTGATCGGCAGTTGGGGCCTTTCCCAGCCGGCGCCCACCGAGGACTCGCTGGAAGGGACCGCCCAGCTGATGCAGTCCCTGGCGGATGATGATGCCCGCTGGAAGGCCGCCCAGCTGCGCTGGGAAGAGGCCACCCGAACCGAGAAGGCGCTCGACGACCGGCGGGAAACCCTTCGGCAGCGGCTGCATGGGGTCCTGGACCGGCTGGGCTTCGATCGGCGGGAAGCACTGGCGGCCGGTCAGGATTTCCTGGGAGCCTGCGAGGCGGGACGCGCCGCGCAGCAGCTGCGCACCCGGATCCAGCAGCTGGAGGCGCAACTTGACCAGCTGCGGCAGCCGGCGGACCGGGCCATGGCCGAGCACGAGAAGGCCACCCAATACCGAGCCAAGCTGGAGGCCATCTATCGACCCGCGGGGATCACCGACGCGGATCCCGAGGGGTCGGCCCGGCGCTGGGACGACGCGGTGGCCCATGTCGACACCTACGTCACCTCCATCGCCAGGCTCAAGGAGCTCCGGGACTCGCATATTGCCGTGGCGGGCGACCAGGACATGGCCGGACTGGTCAAGCTGGTGGGCGAGCTGGAAGGGCAGTCGCAGCAAGCCCAGCAGGGCCTGGCTGCCGGCAGCCTGGAGCCATACCGAGCGGTTCCGCTGGCGGATCTCGAGCGCCAGCTGGATCAGCATCGGGCGTCCAAAGAGCGGGCACAGGAAGAGCGTGCCCGAGCGGAAGAGCTCTTGAATGACCGGTTGCTCCAAATCGGTGACGTCGCCTCGCTGGAGGAGGAGATGGTGACCGTCCAGGAGCAGCTGCAGGAGCTGGAGGCGCAGGCCCATGCCTACGACCTGGCGATCGACACCCTGGAGGAAGCCGCCAAGTCGGTGCGACGAGCCGTGATCCCGCAGATGAAGGCCCAGCTGCAGAGCCAGCTGGCACCCATCACCAACGGGCGCTACCGAGAAGTCCAGGTGATGGACGACCTTGGCCTGCAGGTGCGCACGCAGGATCATCGCGCCTTCAAGGATGTGGACCACCTCAGCATGGGTACCCGGTCGCTGATTTACCTGCTGCAGCGGGTCGCCCTGGCCCGCATCATCAGTGGCAGCACCGAGTCGCTGCCGCTACTCCTGGACGAGGCCCTGGTGCACGCCGACCGCCGGCGAATGAAGGCGGCGCTGGACGAGCTGGGACGGCTCGGACAGGAGCACCAGATCCTGCTCTTCTCGAAGGATGAAACCCTGGCCGAACGGGGTGAGCGGGCCGGGAACTGGACGATCATCCGGCTGCCGGGCCCGTCGGTCGCCTCACCACACACACCGCCCGACCCCAGCCGCAACGGCGATCAAGCCGATGTCGCCAACGAAGAGGTCAGCGCCTAAGTCCAAACCTTGGGGCTAGGCCAGGCTCAGGAGTCGGCGCCGCCGGTAAGGACCCGAAGCATGGCTGTCCGCCGCGAGGGGCTGGAATAGTCGGGAGCTTGGCCGCGGCGGGCGGTGCGATAGGCCTGGGCAACCCGGGCTGCCGCCTGCTGCGCCGAGGCCACCAGATCTCCGGCCGCCGCGTCCGGCCCACTGAGACTTTCCGGCTCGAGGTCGACCAGCTCGCTGAGGCACAGCTGACGCTCGGGGTCGATCACCACGACCCCCACGAAGGCCGAGCGCGACTTGATGCTGGGATGGATCTGAGACCAGGGAATGACGTTGTCCATACCGACAGCCTAGAAGGGGTCTTTGACAGCTGCCTGTCACGACCCCGGAACGCGTTTGGGTATCATGTTGGGCGCCCGCCGGCCGCCCCAGAGCCACTCAGGCGATCCCCGGCGACGGCCCATTGCCACCAATGAAAGAGAAAATCGTCCCGCCCGAAAAGAACGACGAGATCGTCGCCACCTACGACCGGGTGGAGCAGGTCGCCTTGCGCGAAGGCCTGGGAGCCGAGCAAGACGCCTACTACGTGGCGATTGCCGACCAGTTCGAGCACGAATGGTACGGCAGCCGGGAGGCCGACAAACGCTATGCCAGCGACCTCCAGGAGATGGCGGACGCGGTCGACGCCTTCGCCCGGGGCGACCTGCTGGAGGTCGGCGCCGGCAGCGGACACTGGACTATCCGCTGTCTCAACGCCGGCGCCCGGGTCACCGTGGTGGAACCGTCGGAGACCATGCGCTCGGTGACCAGGCGGCGCCTGACCAGTGCCGGCAAGACGGCCCGCTTGATGCTCGGCCGGTCCGAGGCGATCCCGCTGGGCGACCACAAGATGGATCGGTGCCTGATGGCCTTCGTCTTGAGCCACCTGGACGGCGCCACCCGCGACGCGACCTTCAAGGAGATCGCGCGGGTGGTGCGACCCGGTGGCGAACTGCTTCTGATGGACAGCCTGCGGGAACCTGGCGATCCCGGGGTCCTCGTGGTCCGGCGGGTGGTGAACGCCCAACCGTTCCGGGTCCTGAAGGTCCTGCACAAGCCCGAGGAAGTGGCCGCCATGATCGACCCCGTCGCCCGGGTGCAGGAGATGAAGACTCTGAACCACGCCTGGGTCCTGCGCGCCCGGCTGGTTTAGCCCAAAAGCTAGAAGGGTCGCGCGGTCATCAGGAAGACGACGACGACCAGGAGCGCCCAGGCGGTGACCTCAACGACGGTCCCGCTGGCATCCGCCGCCGCCGGCGACGTGCCGCTGCGGGCCGCGGCGTGTAGCCGGCGCAGGTTGGGAGCGAGGAAGGCTCCGTCCAGGGCCGCGGCCGCCAGATAGAGCAACACGCCCAATAAGAGCCAGCCAGTCAGGAACTTGATCCGGTCCGTGACCCAGAGCGCGATCCCGGTCACCAGCACCACGGCCGACCCCGCCGAGACCATGGCCAGCTGGACTCTCCGGGCCACCGCGAGCAACGGCTCGGATCCTCCTGCCACTCCACCCGCTTGCAGCCGGACCAGCAACTGGGCGCTAATCCCACCCAGCATGAAAATCGCGCCCATCACGTGCAGTCCGCGCAGCACACCCATGGGCCTACAGGATAAGGCACAGGGTTAGCCGGTATCCACCGGTCGGGCCGAGCCCGATATAGTTGGCGCGTGCCCGACCCACGTCCGGAGGTCGAGGTGGTCATCCCGCAACCATGGCTTGTTCCGAACCTCACGCTCGACGCGGTACGCGCGTTGCAGCGCAGCGATACCACCTCGGACATGGACCAGGGCAACCTTCGCCTGACCGGCGCGGAAGTGCTGGTCGCCCGCAACTGGGTGCAAGACGAATTCTGGCCGCGCATCCAGGACGCCATCCAGCGCGGGTATGCCACCGAGAAGACCTACACCTTCCTGCGGGTCCGGAGTGATCGGCGCCGGCGGCGGCGCGCGAAAGGGCAGCCGGGACACTAGTTTCGGATCGGGCTGAGCTCTTCGTTCACGCCCATCGGCACCAGGACCAGTTCGGGCGCCGCGTCCAGCCGGTCCTCGAACACGAAAACCCGGTTGCGGCCGAAGGCCTTGGCCTGGTAGACCGCGCGATCGGCCGCCTGCAGCAGGTCGGTGGCGGTCTTCCCATCGCGCGGGAAGTGCGCTACCCCGACACTCACCGTGATCGGCAGCGACTGTCCAGCGGCCGTGTCAGAGAGGCTCTCGACTTCGCGCCGGATGCGCTCGGCGACGACCACCGCGTCCGGCAATGTACTTTCTGGCATCAACACCGCGAACTCGTCACCGCCGAACCGGGCGGCCAGGTCGTACTCGCGCACGGCCCGTCGAATGGCCTCGGCGACCCGCCGGATCACCTGATCCCCAGCCAAATGGCCGCGGCCGTTATTGATCTCCCGCAGGTGGTCGAGGTCGGCCATCAGGACGCTCAGCGGACGGCGAAAGCGGCCCGCTCGATCGATCTCCATGGCGCAAGCCTCGTTGAAATGCTTCATGTTGGCCAGGCCGGTCTTGGGGTCCGTGCGCGCCTCTTCCTGCAAGCCAGGGATTCGCAATGACTGGTAGATCAGGAACAGCGGAGCCAGGCAGAGCGGCACCAGCCAGGGGTCCGTCCGCCACACCAGGGCCGCCAGCGCCCCCAGCGCCGCCAGGGCAAGGTCGGTGCCCAGATTCTCGCGGCTTAAGGTGCCCGCCTGCTTGATCGGGATTCGGCGGGCCCACAGGATGACCAGCGCGGTCAGCAGATGATTGAGCAGCACGAACACCAGTCCGGCCGCGGCCGCCCGGAGAACGAGGCCCGCGCCGGGCGCGGCGGTGGCCGGCTGGCCGACGGTATACATGACGCGGGCCACCAGGCCCGCGATGGTGAAGTTGGCAATGTTGAAGGCCTGGATGTACCAGCGATAGCGGGCGTGCAGCAGTTCGACCAGGTGGGACAGCACGACCGCCGCCACCAGCTCGACCGGGCTGAGGAGGATCGCGCCCGCCACAAAGAAGATGGTGGTCAGGAAATAGGTCTGGTGCTTGGGGCTGCGCACCTTGAACTGCTGGACGCCAGTGGCCAGCCCCAGGATCAGCGCGGCCACAGCCAGGTCGGGCACCACAGGTCGGGCCTGCGACACGCTAACGACGGTCAGGAGCGCGGCAACCGAAAAGACGGCCGCTAGGTAAACGCGGGCCGGCGGTGCCAGCTCACGCATCCTGCCGCCTGGCCCGGGCCAGGGCGCGCCGCCGCGGCGGGCTGCCGGCCTCGAGCAAGGACGCGAGCGCGGGGCGGACCAGGAAGAGCGGCCCCGCCGTTACCAGGACCGCCACCGGCCCGGCCACCGCGATCAGCGCCAGGATGGGCGCCGACACCCAGATGATGATCAGGTCCACCGCCAGCAGCTCGGGCCGGAACAGGCCGGAGCGCGCCGGCGACAGTCCGCGCGCCAGCCACAACACCCCGGCAACCAGTACCCGGTTGACGATCACGAAGGTGCAGCCCGCCGTCAGCGCCGCCTCCATCTGGCCGATTACCGGGGTGCCTAGCTGATGGATGGCGACCCGATACATCACCCCCGCCAGCGCGGCGGCCAGGAAGTATCCCGTGGTGTTGAAGACCTGGATGTACCAGCGCCGGTGGGTGCGCAGCTGCTCCGCCAGGTGAATCAACACGATGAAGATCGCCAGCTCCGGCGTGGTGAAGAGGGCCGCCGCCACGACCACGAACGGCAGCGTGGCATGGTACGCCTCGTGGTGGCGGCCCTCCAGCGGGAACGCGTGACTGAGGGCGCCGGCGGCCACCACCAGAAGCAGGGCCAACGGCGAGCCCGACTGCTGGCCGGCACGCCAGAGGACGATGGCAGCGATCACGGCCAGGCCCGCGACGCTGACCAGGTAGAGCCGGGCAAGCGGCGAGAGGTCGCTCTTGCGCATGGCTAGGACCCCCAGCTGACGGCGGCCCAGTTGATGTCGCCCCAGCTCACGCTGCCCCAGGAGACGCTGTCCCAGGAGACGCTGTCCCAGGACACGGTCGTGCCCGCGATCAGCTGGTTCACGGTTATGAACAGGACCTTCAGATAGTTGTTCGGGCTCAACCCGGCGTTGACGTTGCCAATCGTGCCGTTGTAGTCGAGAGCCACTGCGGCGTCGGCGTAGCCGGCTCCGGCGCCGACCGGGATTGTGCTCAGGAGGCCAAAGCCGTGGGCGGTCGTCCTCAGGACCCCTTTAAGTTGTGCGGGCCGGATGCCCGGGTGGGCCTCGAGGTACAGGGCCGCGATGCCCGATACCTGCGGCGCTGCCATCGAGGTTCCGCTCAGCTGGACGTATTGCGTGCCCACTAGATATTGCGGGTAGGTGGTGGCAATCGTGCTCCCGGCGGCGGCCGTGGAGATGATGTGCCGCCCCGGCACAACCAGATCAGGCTTGGCGAACCCGTCCTGGGTGACCCCGTAGGAGGAGAACGACGCCAAGCTGTCGTCGGCCGGCGTCACGGTCCCGGCATCATCCGTCGCGCCGACGGTGATGACGTAGGGGTCGTTGGCCGGCGCGTAGAGGGCGCTGTTGGGACCCAGGTTGCCAGCCGCGACCACGACCGCAATACCTTTCAGCCACGCATACTCGACGGCCGCGTCCAGGGGGCTGGTGGTGTAGCTCTCTGCGATCGAGGAGACCAGCGAGAGGTTGATCACCCGGACGTTATAGGCGTCTTTGTTGATGATGGCCCACAGGATGGCATTCATGATGTCGGACGTGCCAGCCGCCCCAGTGCCGTCATTGACGCGCAGGTTGAGGAGCGTCACTTCGGGGGCAATCCCGATGTATTGGCCACCGCTGGCGCTGCCGTTGCCGCCGATGATGCCGGCCACGGCCGTGCCGTGGCCGTACCCATCTACCGGGCTGGTCGCGGTTGACGCGAAGTTCAGGTTCACCGCGACCCGGTTGTCAAAGTCCGGGTGGGGCGCGACCCCGCTGTCGATGACGGCCACCCCAATCCCCTTGCCGGTGAGCGGTGCCAGAGGATTGCTCCAGAGGGCGACGGCGTCATCGGTCCAGGGGTACGCGGTCGCCAGGGCGACCGGATTGAGCGCCGTGTCCATCAGCTGGACCGGCGCATCGTAGACGATGCGGAAAACGTTCGGGTCGGCAGCGAAGTACTGGATGGCCGCCGCGGTCATGGTGGTACTGACCCCATGGACGATGGGGACCCGCTTGACCTCCCTGTTGAAGCCCTGGCGATGGAGGTCCTGGATCACGTCGGTCAAGTCGCCGCGGGCGATCAGCATGACCTTGATAGGCGTGCCCGACTGCAGCCGGAGCGCGACTTGCCGGTCGATTTTCTGGCTGCCGCCGGCAGCTGCGAGCGCCGGTGTGGCGGCCAACCCGGGGGCGGCCAGGAAAACAGTCAGGAGAAGGCCAACGAGGCCACGGAGCGCCGGCGAGTGGTAACGGGCCGGGAACAGGCTTGTCACAGTCGGTGACGCCACCGTAACAGCCGTGCCTTACGGAGTTTGTGACGGCGGTGAACTTGTTACAAGCCGGCAGGCACTAGCAGCGGTCGCCCGGCCTGGTGGACGATCGCGCCCCCCTTGACCACCAGCTGCACCCGGCCAGGATCGCTGAACAGACCGATCTCGGCCAGGGGGTCGCCCCGGACGGCCACCAGGTCGGCCAGCTTCCCCGCCTCGAGGGTGCCCAACCGGTCGCCCAGACCCAGCAGACGGGCGGGGGTGCGGGTGCTGGCCAGGATGGCCTGCATGGGCGTCATTCCGCGCTCGGCCATGAGCACCAGTTCCTGCCCGTTGCGGCCGTGGTCTCCCACCCCACTGTCCGTTCCCATGGCGATCTCGACGCCGGCCTCGAGCGCCGCCCGGAAGGAGGCCGCGTGCCGCTCGACCGTGTCCCGGGCTTTCTGCACCATGGACTCCGGGATGCTGGCGGGGTCCTTGGCGGCATTGCGAATCACATCGACGGGCGCCACCAGGGTCGGAACCAAGGTGGCGCCCCGCTGCCTCATGAGCGCGATGCCCTCTTCATCCAGAAAGCAGCCGTGCTCGATCGTTCGCACTCCCGCCCGCAGGGCATTCTTGATGCCCTGGGCGGACATGGCATGTGCCATGCAGCCCTTGTCCTGCGCCTGGGCTTCATAGACCGCGGTCGCAATCTCCTCCACCGTGAGCTGCGCCGCGTCGGGCGTATCCGAGGCGGAGAGAACGCCGCCGCTGGTGCAGAGCTTGATCCAGTCGGCTCCGCTGCGGAGGACTTCGCGAACCCGCCGGCGCATGTCGTCAACCCCATCGACAACGCCGGCGGGAACGTCCAGGCCGGATCCGAAATCCAGCCCCACGCCGCACGGCATGAAGGGGTCGGCGTGACCCCCTGTCTGACCGAGAATGCTAACCGCCACCTGCAGCCGGGGTCCAGGAAACAGCCCCCGCTCCACGGCGAGCTTCACGCCCGCGGGGGTCAGGCCGGCGTCGCGCACCGTGGTGAAGCCCGCCCGGAGCGTGGCCGCGCAGTTCGGCACGGCGTAGAGGAGGGCCAGCGCCCTGGGGGTCATCAGGATGCGCGGGAAGTTGACCCCCGCCTGCATGCCCAGGTGCACGTGCAGATCCATCAACCCGGGCAGGACGGTCAGGTCGTCTTCTTCGATGACCTCGGCGCCCGCCGGAATGCGAATCTCGGCGCGCGGACCGACCGCGGATATGCGCTCGCCTTCCCAGATCACCGCGGCCGCCTCGATCGGGTCTCGGCCGGAGCCGTCGATCAGCCGGTCGGCCACCAGGGCGACGGTATAGTCGGCCATCGGTGGAAGTTTAAGGCTCCGCGCGGCCTCTTCTGGTACCCTCAGCGTCGTGCCGGCGTGGGCCGAGATCGAGCGAAAGGTCTTCGACGGCTTTTTCCACTTCTCGCCTGGGTACGGTCGCCGGGTCGGCGATCATGCGTACGACGGCCGGGTGGGCGACGCCTCCGCGTCGACCGTCAAAAGCCGCATCGGGGAGATCGATCAGCAGCTGAGGCTGCTGGAGGGCCAGGCGGGTCTCTCCCGCGACCAGGACGTGGATCGGCGGGCGATCATGGCCCAGCTGCGCGCGCAGCGGTTTGAGCTGCACGACCTGCGCGAACCCTTCCAGAACCCGCTGTTTTACGCCGGCTGGGGTACGGAGCTGGACGTCAGCGTCTACATCAAGCGCGCCTACGCGCCTTTACCGGTCCGCCTCGCGGCGCTGCGCCTGCATCTTGAAGGGTATCCCGGCGTCCTCGAGGCAGCTCGGAGCAACCTCGAGCCGTCGTTGCCGAGGCCCAACCTCGAAATCGCGATCGAGGCCACCGAAGGGTTCAGCCAGTACCTGGCCAGCGAGGTCTCCGCCGTGGCGCGCGACCACCCGCAAACCGTCGCCGCGGTCGGTCAGGCGATTCCGCAGCTCGATGCGTTTGCCGCCTGGCTGCGGTCGCGGCTGCCGCAAGCCCATGGCGACTACGCGCTGGGCGAGGCGCGCTTCACGAGCTACTTGCGCACACGCGACCTCGTTACCCTCGATCTGCCGACCCTGGAGGCGATGGCCCGCGAGGATCTCGAGCGGAACACGGCCCGGGCGCGCGTGGTGGCGGCCCGCATCGCGGCCGACGGCATTCCGCTGGCGCTGGACGCGATCCAGTTCCGGCATCCCAGCGTCGAGACGCTGATCCCCGAGACTGCTGCCATGCTCGAAGGCATCCGGACCTTCATCGTGGACCGGGACATCATGACCATTCCGTCCGATGTGCGGTGTACGGTAGCCCCGACGCCCAGCTTCATGTCCTGGGCCAGCGCCGCGCTCGACAGCGCCGGGCCGTTGGAGACCGTCGCGACTGAGAGCTACTACTACGTCACGGTCCCGACGCCGGACTGGGGCGCGGCCAAGACCGAGGAATGGCTGCGCTACCTCAACTACGCCGTGCTGGAGAACGTATCCATTCACGAGGCCTACCCCGGCCACTACGTGCAGGCCCTGCACGAGCGGGGCGCCTCGTCGCTGACCCGCCGCCTGTTCTGGGTGCAGAGCACAGGGGAGGGCTGGGCGCATTACTGCGAGCAGATGATGCTGGAGGCCGGCTACAAGGATGACCCCCGCCTGGAACTCGCCCAGGTGATGGATGCGCTTCTGCGCAACTGCCGTTTTCTGGTCGCCATCGGTCTCCACTGTCGCGGCATGACGATGGAGGATGCGGTGCGAACATTCATGGAGAAGGGTTTCCAGACCGAGCTGCCCGCGCGGCGGGAAGCCACCCGGGGGGCCTTCGATCCCCTGTACCTGAATTACACGCTCGGCAAGCTGCTGATCTACGAGGTGCGCCGGAACGCAGAGCGCCAACCGGGGTTCTCCCTGAAATCCTTCCACGACCGCTTCCTCAACTGCGGCAACCTCCCCATCCCGCTCATCGCGGAGCTGGTTTAGCGTTCTTCCGAGCCTGATGTCGTTCAACCCGGTCGACGTCTTGCTGGACCTCGACGGCGATCTCCTGACCGGCATCATCTGCGCGCTGGCCTTCATCGAAGAGATGGGCGTGCCGGTGCCCTTTGCCCCGGGCGACATCCTGCTCATCACCGGCGGCATCGCCATTGCCAGCGGCACCGTCCAGGCCACCGCGTTTGTCCCCGCCGTGGTGCTGGCCAGCATCGCCGGCGCGCTGGTTGGCCGGGAGATTTTTGCCCTCATCGGCCGCGCGGCGTTGCTGCGGGCCGCGGACGCGTTGCGGTTTCGCCACGCGGTGGACCGGGCGGCAGGCATGGTCCAGCAGCAGGGGTGGCGGGCCATCCTGATCGGTCGGCTGATCCCCGGCCTGCGCATCCACACCACTCAGGTCGCCGGCGCGGCCCGTCTGCCGCGGCGCAGCTTCGCCGCCGGACTGGTGCCCGCGGTCCTGATCTACGTCGCCGTGTTCACCGGGCTCGGTTTCGCCTTCGGCCTGCCGGTCATCGATTTCTTCCACCGCGCGGAGCGGCGACTGTTCGTCATCATCGTTTCCGCCCTCCTGGTGGCCGCCTTCCTCGTCTCCCTACGATTCCTCGCCCGCCGGGGTGCATTCGCCACCCTCCAACCCATCGTTATCGGCGTCCCGCGCGAGATGGCGGATACCCTCGAGCGGCGGCTCGGCCGGCACGGCGCGGCGGGCGTTCGCTGGCGAGAATTCCCGTTGGTCCGCCGGGTGGTGGCCGCGGCGATCGATGTGACCCTCATCGTCGGCGCCACCCTCTTCCTCGTCACCCTGGTGGCCAACTTCGCCGACACCGACGTGGTATTCGACCCACCGGGGTTGGCGGCCCTGGCATTCCTAACGCTGGTCTATCGGATTGGGATGGAGTGGCGGTTTGGCATGACCCTGGGCAAGGCGGTGATGGGCCTGCGCGTCTACGGGACAGCTGGGCCACAGGCTCACTGGTGGCAGATCGTGGCGCGCAACCTGTTCGCGGTGATCATCGTGCTCTGGCCCATCGACGCCGTCCTGATGTTCCGCAGCCGCATCCGTCAGCGCATCGGTGACCAGATCAGCAGGACCCTGATCCGGCGGGTCGCCTGACAGCCCGGGCTAGCCTAAGAGCGATAGCCGGCCAGCAGCTCGAGGACCAGGTCCACCTCGCTCGGCCGGTTGTAGTGGGCCAGGCCGATCCGGAGCGTGCCGCCACGATCCTGCAAGCCCAGCCGTTCCATGAGTCCGGGCGCGTAGTGGTCGCCGTGCGTGGTGAAGACTTGGTGCTCCCCCAGCCAGCGGGCAATGTCCTCCGGGTGATGAGGCGGCCACGAGATTGACACCGTCGGCGCCCGCTCGCCGAGCTGCGCTGGGTCGGTGATCCCGAAAATCTGCACGCCCGGAATCCGGCTCAGGCCCTCGAGCAACCGCGCAACCAGGAATCGCTCGTATCGCCCGAGCCGGCCCATAGCTGCCACGAGCTGGGCACGCGGTGTGCCGTTGCCCTCGGGTGAGAGACCAGCCAGATACTCGAAGGCGCCCAGCATGCCGGCCAGGCCTTCGTGGTTCTGGGTGCCGGTCTCCCAACGGCCCGGTCCCTTATCCGACGCCGGGCGCACCTTGAATGGGCGCAGCCGCTCGAGCAAGTCCTGGCGACCATATAGGAGGCCGAGGTGCGGACCGTAGAACTTGTAGGCGGAGCAGACCAGGAAGTCGCAGTCGATCGCCTGAACGTCGATCGCCCCATGCGGCCCGAAGTGCACGGCATCGACCCAGAACCAGGCGCCGGCGGCGTGGGCCAGGTCCGCCACCTGTCGCAGCGGAGGGATAGTTCCGACCGCGTTGGAAGCGTGGGTCAGCGCCACCAGGCGGGTGCGAGGCGTCAGCTGCTGTTTCAGGCTCTCGACATCGAGCATGCAGGCGGGCAGCGTGATGTCGGCGACGCGGACTCGGATTCCCTGGTCCGCCAGCGCCAGCCAGGGTGCGACATTCGCGTCGTGCTCCAACCGGCTGACCACGATCTCGTCGCCCGGCTTGAGCTCGCGACCAATGGCCCGGCTCACGGCGAACGTGATGGTGGTCATGTTGGGTCCGAACACAATCTCCGCTGGGCTCCGCGCGTTGAGGAACGCCGCCGCCATGATCCGGGTCTTGGCGAGCAGCGCGTCCGAGCGCTGGCTGGTGGCAAAGACGCCCCCTTGATTCGCGTTCATGGTCCGCCAGTATTCGGTGAGGCGGTCGATGACTCGCTGCGCGACCTGGGTGCCGGCCGGGTTGTCCAGGTAGACGGCGGGCTGGCCGTCGATGCGCAAGCTCAGCGCCGGGAACTGCCGCCGGACCGCCTCGACATCGAGGGCCTGGGTGGCGAGCGACATCAGGTGAATTCTACGTGGAGACCGATACCCGACCGACCGCGACCCGGGCCACGGTCAGAATCACCACGAAGGCGAAGGTGGCCCACACGGCGGCCGCGATCACCGGCCGGCCCAGGTCGGTCCCCGACAGCACGGCGTGCAGGAACATCAGCCCGAACATGAGATAGCTGGTGCGATGCAGCCAGCGCCAGGTCGCGGCGCCCATCTGTTTCCGCAGGTAACTGGTGACCCCCACCATCAGCAACACATCAAACCCCAGCGTGCCCAGCCCGATGGGCAGCGGCCCGTACGGCACGCGGAGTGGGATGACCACGTCCAGCGGGGTCAACCGCGAGACCGGATCGAGCAGGCCTGCCAGCACGTGGACCACGATCAGCGGCGCCCAGCAGACGGCCAGGAATCCGTGCACGGCCACTGCCTCTCGCCGTCCGACCCAGCCTTCCAGGACGAAGGTCCGCAGCGCCTGCCCGGTGATGAGAGCGGCGGCGATGACGAAGAAGGCGGTCAGGGCAGCGGTGCGCGAGGTCAGCCAGAGGAGCTCCGCGACGGTCACGCCGCCGCGGCCGGCACCGCGGGCGCCACCACGGCGAAGTGGCCCGCCCGCTGGCTGAGGAAGGGCAGGCCATCGGCCGACCCCATCAGTACGGCAGTCTTCGCGTAGATTTCCGCGTGCAGCGCAGTATCGGTCACCACCGAGACTTCGGTCAGGTCGGTATACACCGGGAGTCCCGTGCGCGGGTCCAGCAGGTGATGCATGCCCTTGCCCCAGCGCCGGCGAGTGGTCCCGCTGGTGGCCACGCCCCCGGCCGTCAGCGCCACGACCGACCCATCGCAGAGGCCGATGTGCCAGCCGTCGCCGCTCGGGCCTGATCCGCGCACCCGCAGGTCACCGCCGAGATTGCAGACCGCATCCTGGCCGAGCTCGGCGATGAGCAGGTCGGCCAGGGCGCCCTTGGCGATCCCGCCCAGGTCGAGCGCCGCCCCTGGGGCGAGGGCGACGGTGCGGGTGGCCGGATCGAGCCAGAGCACCTCGGGCAGGGCCGGCGTCACCGGCGGGGTCAGGCTGGACGGCTGCGACAGACCCAGGCGGAAGGGCCGGTCGTAACCCGCGGCGCAGAGGGCCGGCAGGACAGCGATATTGACCAGTCCCCCGCTGGCCGCGTAGGCGTACAACCCGGCCTCGAGCATGCCGTAGAGGAGGGGGCTGGCTGGCATCGGACGACCCTTGGCGGCATTGAGCTGCGACAGTTCACTGTTACGCACGAAGCGGGTCAGCCGGGCGTCCGCGTCCAGCACCAAAGCCTGGCCGCGCTCCAGCGCCGCCGGGCTGGCTCCCACCGCGATCAGCTCACAGGTGGAGCCCAGCGCCGAGAAGTGACGGGCCTGGAGATTAGGAGACATAGGTCTGGGTGTGGACCTCCGACCCGGCGGGGAGCACGCGCAGGCTCGGGTGCAGGGCGGCCGCCTGGGGCTTGGGCGCGGTCGCGACCGCGGCGCCAAAGACCCCAGTCAACAGCAGGGTGCCAATGATCGCCACTCGCTTGAGCGTCTTCTCCGAGACCAGTGTGCTCATGACCTCAGCCTACCGAGCAGTATCGCGCGCTCGCTGAATGTGCCTGAGAAAAACCTGAGACGTTCCAGCAACCCCCTCCCTACCCCTCCCCGGGGGGAGGGGGAATGTGTCTTATTGGACCTCGAGCGCGATGCGGTGGTATCCGCTGGCCCCATCAGGCAGCGTTGGCACCCGCTGCGCCGTCTGCCAGGCGCCGGTGCCGTCGCGGGCCCGGACTTCGATGTCGTAATGCCCGGTCACCACGGAGGCGGTGAGTCCCCAGAACCGCCAGGCGTACGGCGAGAACTCGGGATCGAGGTCGGCGGCTTGCCAGGGGCCGTTGTTCAAGCGGATTTCTACGGCGCTGATCCGCCGGTTGCCGGCGAAGGCAATGCCCCGCATGGCGATCGGGCCGACCGGGACCACCAGCCCATCCAGCGGCGCGTCGATGCGGGACATGGTCTTGACCACAGCCCGCTCGTTCCACCCGTTCTGCTCCCAGTAGCCGCGCTGGTCCGTCGCCGACAGCCGCAGCCGGGTCACCCATTTGGGTTGCTTCATCCCGTAGTGGCCGGGGAAGATGAAGCGGGCCGGAAAGCCATGGGCCCAGGGCAGGCCATCCCCATTTAGATGGGTCGCCAGCAGGTGGTCGGGCGTCAGCTCCTCCAGGGGCAAACTCTCCGTATAGCCGTCGGCCGCTTCCATCAGCAGCCAGCGCGCGTCGGGATGGTCGCCCCCGTGAGCGGCCAGAAGGTCCGTGACCCGCGGCCCGCGCCAGCGCCCGTTACTGATCAGCGTGCCGCCGATCTCATTGCTGATGCACGAGAGGGTCAGCTCGACCTCGGCGGCCGGGAGAGCCAGCAGCTCGGCGTAAGTGAGGGAGGCGCCGTCGGGGAGGACGAGGAGCCACCCGTTGGCGTCGACGACTGGATCGCCCGCAATGTTCTTGGAAACGACGTAGAAGTCCGCCACCGGCGTGATCTCCGTCATCGACCGGGTGCCCTCCCGGGTGGCCAGGGCCGTGACAAACCGGCGGACGTCGACATAGGCAATCCCCAGCACCGCCAGCCCGACCGATCCGACCAGCAGGTTGCGGAGCAAGACGCGCCGGTCGTCGCTGGTTGAGCCGGGCTGCAGCAGTGCCGTGCTCCAGCTGTAGGCGATCGTGCCCGCCACCGCCAGGACCGTCGCCTCGATCAGAGCCGGGATTCCGTCGCCAGCCACCAGGCCGACGGCCAGCGTCACCAGCCCGATCACGCCGGCAATCGCCGGGCCCCGACTCACCGTGAGGCGCCGGTCGATGATCACGGTGGCGGCTCCGAACAAGACGATCAACCCCACGGTGCTACCAACCAGAAGCAGCGGACGCGCCAGGACCCCCAGGGTGCGGATCACGGCCTCGAAGACGGGCAGGGGCAAGACCTTGACCAGCAGGCCGCCCGCCTCCTCGGGAAGCAGCGGGATGCCGAAAACGGCGCGGGCCAGGTAGCCGATCCCCAGGGTCAGGCAGCCGACGGCCAGTCCAATCAAGACTAGGCGCCGGGTGGCCACCGGAGCGTGAGCCACGGACTACCGCGAGCGCGACTGGCGCGCGACGCCGCGGTACAGGAGATAGACGCCCGCGACGTCGAGGATGATCCCGATGGCAAGCCAGAACCGTGAGCCGGTCATGAAGCTTCCCGCCAAGACCCCGGCGCCCTGCAGCGTCCACACCAGGCCCACCAGCAGACAGAGTCCGCCCAGCGCCAACGTTACGACGCCCAGTCGACGGTCACCCACTACGCCGACCATATCCGGTTCGGCGTTACGGCGCTCGATTGATCGGGTGAAGCTGGTGCTCGCAGATCCGGGCCGCCGGCACCAACCGAGTGCGGAAGGGGCCCTGCGGTGTGCAGGGCACCCTTGCCGCTGCGTAGCCCGAATCGGGCTCAGGCTTGCTGTGCGACCGGTTCCTCGATGGGGGCGTCCTTGCCCGCCGGCCGGACACCCGCCTCCACCTTGGCGAGGGCCAGCTGACCGATGTTGAGTCCCTGAATGGTGGCCAGGTCCCCGAGCGCCCGCAGGAAGTACTGCCGGCGCCGCCGTTCCACCACTCGGTTGATCTCCGCCTCGAAGTTGGCGATGCCATCGACCGACGTGATGCGGAAGGGATCGCTGATCCGGGGGCGCGGCGCGCCCATCTCTTCCTGGACCATCTTGCGGGCGTCGCCTGACATTCCCTCGTTACTGACGATCACGCCTTCGGATGCCTTGATCCGCGAGACCTTGGCGTTGAAGCTGTAGGCGTCGGCCAGGTTGAACTCGCGGTCCTTGAGAACGGCCAGCACCAGGTCACCGCTGACATCCAGGATGATGTCGGTCCCACTTCCGTTGGCTCCGGCGTCCACGATGATCGCCTCGCGCGGCACGCCGATGCGGGACAGGCTGGCTACCGCCATGGTTGTCATCCAGCGACCCCGGTCGTTCAGCTCGCGGGCCCTTTCCGTGGGGATGATCACCTGGTCCACCCGCTCTTCGCTGAGGGATCGTCCGCAGGCGCATTTCATCCAGTCGGGCGCCATCTTGGCGAGCTTGTTGGGATCGTCGGTGCGCAACACCGCGTTCCCGGTGCGCGAGCACACGATGACGTACTCGGATTGGATCAGCCCCATATCGCGCAGCTCACCGAGCCGTCCGGCGACGGCCGCGCCCTGCGACTCACCGAGGACGCGGGGCAACTCCGACGAGGTGAGGGAGCCAACCCGCTCCAGGTCCCGAATCAGGGCCCGGACTTCCGGAATGGCGAAGGCGCCAACGGCGCGAGCCTCGTCCGTCGAGAGCTCGGCGCCCTGGCGATTGCGCCGGATATTTTCGAAGTTGTGGCTGGTGGCTGGGGTCAGCACGGGCCAGCCGGACGGCGCGCCAATCTCCTGGCCCATCACCTCGGCCGCAGCGGTCCGGACCCGCTTCAGAAAATCGTTGCGCAGCTTCTCGCTGCCTGATCGGTGGGCGATGCCGACCTCGGCGAAGGCGGGTTTGCCGGCATGCTCGAGCTCCATGAAGTGGACATCATCGGAGCGAAGCTCGCGCAGCGTGGCCGAGCCGGGTCGCCGCACCCGGAGCCACCCCACGACCGGCGCCGAGCCGAAGAAAATCTCGCCTTCCTCCGGGGCCGACCAGCTGCGAGTGACGTCGAACTGCAGAAACTTGCTGAGCAGGTCGATGGTGAAACCGATCCCGGCGCTGTCGAAGATGGCCTCTCGCGCCCGATAAAGGACGCCCATGAATTCGGGGCCGTTGATCCGCGACACGAGGGTCCAGAACTGGTCGGGGGTCGGGGCGATGTCGAGCCGGCGGACTTCTACGTGCAGCATCCTTTGGCGCTCCTCCGTGTGCAGGTGGGCAATCTCGGCGCCTGCCCCGGAACTTCCCCTCGACCCGGTGGCGCATCGCGCAGCTTAGGACGGCGCAAGCGCGTTGTCAAACGAAGCTGATACCAAATGACCCGCATCACGTCGTACATCTGTTTCTGCTAGTGCCGGCTGATACTGGATGAGATGACGGAGCGCGACCAGTTGGCGGCCGCTGCCCGCGCCGCCGGCCTGCGCGTGTCTCAGAGTGAACTCGAGCGGCTGCTCCCGGCGTGGCGTCGATACCAGGACCTAGTGCAGGCCATGCGGGCCCAGGCGCGCCGACAGCCGGACCCGGAGCTGCCGTGACCGTCGACGACCTGTGCGACGCGCCGCTGACCGAGGTGGCACGCCGCCTTCGCCGCCGAGCCGTGTCCCCCGTCGAGCTGGTGGACGCATACCTGGCGCGGATCGTCAAGGCCCACCGGCTGCGGGCCTTCATCAGCGTGACCGGAGAGACCGCCAAGCGCCAGGCGCGGGCTGCGGAACGCCAGTTGCACCGGGGCGAGACCGGGCCCTTGCTGGGGGTGCCGATGGCCCTCAAGGATCTGCTCGCCACCCGCGGGGTGCGCACCACGGCCGGCTCCCGGATCCTGGCCCGCTGGGTGCCCCGCCAGGACGCGACCGCCGTGAGCCGGCTGCGCCAGGCGGGCGCCGTGATGCTGGGCAAGCTCAACCTGCACGAGTTCGCCTACGGGGTGTCGACCAGCAATCCCTTCTTTGGGATCGCCCGCAATCCCTGGGATCCAACCCGCATCCCGGGCGGCTCCAGCGGCGGATCGGCGATTGCGGTGGTGGCGGGATTGTGCGCCGGCAGCCTGGGAACCGACACCGGCGGATCGATCCGGATTCCGGCCGCACTCTGCGGCTGCGTCGGATTGAAGCCGACCTATGGAAGTGTGCCGGTGACCGGGGTCCTGGCGCTGGGGCCGTCGCTCGACCATGTGGGCCCCATCAGCAGGAGCGTGGCCGATGCCCGCCTGCTGCTCGAGGTGATTGCCGGGCGCCGGGTGCGGCCCGCATCCGTGAAGGGCATGGTCATCGGCGTGCCCGATGGATTTTTCGGGCAGCAGGTCGAACCCGGGGTGGCGCGGCTGGTCGCCGCCACCGTCTCCGGGCTCCGGGCGGATGGGGCGCGCCTGCGCCGGGTGAGGCTGCCGGCGATGGTGTGGTCGGTCGCGGTCCAGCTGGTCACCCTGCGGGCCGAAGCCGCCGCGGTGCACGCCCGCTGGTTTCCCGCCCGGTCGGCAGACTATGGCGTCGAGACCCGCGCCCGGTTACAGCTGGGGCACCTGGTCAGCGGCGCCGACTATCTGCTGGCTCAGCGGCTGCGGCAACGATTGCGCGACGAGCTGCGCTCCGTCTTCGAAGAGGTCGACGTGCTCGCCGTGCCCGCTGTTCCGCTGGTGGCGCCTCGAGTCGGGCAGCCGCAAGTCCGCTGGCGAAACCGCCAGGAGCCGGTCGACGCCGCGCTGGTGCGATTTACGGCACCCTTCAACCTGACCGGCGCGCCCGCGCTCTCGGTGCCGTGCGGCCTCTCCCAAGGACTGCCAGTCGGGATTCAACTCGTGGGCCGATGGAACGATGAGGCGACCATCCTGGCGGCGGGGCAGGCGGTTGAGGACCGGGTCGGGCGCTTGGGGCGGCCGTTTGAGTGACACGAGCAGGCTGAGGACCCCCTCCTCAACCTCGAAAGAGGAGGAAATGCGCGGCACGCGCCGTGATGGAGGGCCCCGGTCGGGGCATTCGGACATGCGCGACAACGGTCAGATTTATTGATCGAGGGAGCAGGGCGCGCACTTGTGCTGGCGAGCGCTCAGGGCCCGACCCTGGAGCCGGCCGTCTGACTACGGCCGGCTAGTAGATAAAGCCGATCAGGGGAATCGTGCCGGGGACCACGCGCCGCGTGTCGACCTTGCCCCAGCCGCCGCCGCTGCCACCGTAGTAGTTCATCTCCGACACCAGCCAGCTGCCGTCGGAGTTGACTTTTTCCACGTAGGCCACGTGCCCCCAGTAGGGGTTCTCCCAGGTGACCATGATGGCGCCCACGCGGGGCGCCGGGCCTTCGGGCCGGCCCCAGGCGCGCGCGCGACCATACCATTCCCAGGCGTTGCCGCCCCACGGTGCGGACCGCCGCGTGTTGACGTAATAGGTGCATTGACCGAACGGATAGAGGCCGCCCCCGCCGCCGGCGGAGACAGGCGAGATCCACACCGGTCGACCGCCGGCCGACACGGTCCGGGGATTGGCTTCGGGGACAGGCGCCGCCTCGGGGCCGACCCCGAAGGGGATCATCAACCATGACCCGACCGCCAGGTTCTCGGGGTGCCGGAGCAGGTTGAACTCGATGATGGCGTCCACCTCGGCCCGGTACTTGCGTGCCAAGGCCGGCACCGTATCGTCGCGCTCGACCCGGACCAGCACGCCGTCAATCGGCGGAATCATGATCACCTGGCCATGCTCAAGGAGGTCGACGGCGCCGGGATTCGACCAAATCAGCGTGTTCACGGTGAGGCCGTACTGGGCCGCCAGAGCGCGCAGGGTGTCCCCATCGGACGCGCGATAGGTCAGGATCGGCCGGTGCTGCTCTTCGATCCCAGCCGCGGTCAGTGACAGTTCGGGCTTCACCATGAAGCCATCGGTCGACCACTCGCGGTGATCGGCCCAGCGGGCGGGCGGCGCCACGACCAGGGTCCGATCTTTGGCCAGGGCCGGCGCCGGTCCGATGGGCGCATGGACAGCCAGCCAGGGCAGGGCCCCGGCCAGTATCAGGACGATCGCGTGAGTCGCGTGCCGCGGCAGTGCGGTGAGCAGTCCGGGTCCCCCTTTTTCGGGATCCGGCCCGGGCAACGCCCGAACCTCTATGCCTGCCAACTGCGAAGAGGCCGCGGGCTTGCGATTTTTGTCGCGCCGCCGCTGGTATTGTGACGAGCTCGTTACGCCCCGAGGCCACTCTCCGTTAAGGCGAAGTGCGCGCTGAAGCCATACAATGCCCTCGCATGGCGGACGAGGCCACCACGCCCGGCCGACGCTACGTCGAGGCCGTCATCAGCGGGGCCGCCCCCCTGCCGGCCTACCTCGCACTCCTCGGGATGCGCGTAACCGCGGCCGGGGATGGCACGGCGACCTACGAAATGCCGGTCACCGAGTCGCTCTACAACCCCAACGACGTGGCCCATGGTGGCGCGCTGGCGTCGCTGCTGGACAGCGCCATGGGGTTCGCCGTGGTCACCACATTGGGATCGGGCGAAAATTTCACCACCGTCGACCTGACCGTCAATTTCATCCGGCCGGTGACCGTCCAGTCCGGAATGCTGCGCTGCATCGGCCGGTTGGTTCACCGCGGCCGCCAGATCGCCGTTGCCGAGGCGGTCTGTACCGACGGCGCCGGTGAACTGATTGCCCGGGCTAGCTCCACCAACCTGGTGCTGGCCGGCACGCCGCCACAAACACAGCCGCAACCGCCGCTGCCCGCACCACCGCCCGCTCCTCCAATCGCGGCCCCCCCGGTCCCCGTCATGGCTCCACCGCCGCCGCCACCACCACCGCCGCCGCCGCCGCCGCCGCCACCGCCACCGCCACCACTACCACCACCTCCTCCTCCGGTGGCTGCCTTCGTGCCACAGCCGGCTGGGTTCGGCCCTCCGCCTTCACGGCTGGAACACGAGCGGATGGCGACCACGCCGGTGACTGAGTCGCAGCCGATCGCCCCCTCGGCATTTACGCAATCGAAATGGCGGGTGCGCCTCTTCGGGGGGGACATGACGTACATCCGGCGGGGGCAGGGACCGCCGGTTGTGTTGCTCCACGGCATCCCGAGCTCGTCGTATCTCTGGCGCGACGTGATCGATCCGCTGACGCGCTACTTCGACGTGGTGGCTCCGGACCTACTGGGCTACGGTGACTCCGACAAGCGGGTAGATGCGGACCTGTCGGTGGAAGCGCAGGAACGCTACGTGATCGCCCTCATGGAATCGCTGGGAATCCAGCGGGCGCACCTCGTGGGTCATGACATCGGGGGCGGGATCGCGCAGCTGATCGCCGCCGACGAGCCTGCCAGGGTGGGCAAGCTGGTTCTCATCGACAGCATCATGGACGACAACTGGCCCATCCCGGAGATCGCCCGCCTCCACGACCCCTTCTGGGACCAGCGGATGGTCAGCGCCGACCTGCGCAAAGGCTTCGGTGAAGGCCTCCAGGCCGGCATCGTCACCCCCGGCCGGATCACCGCCGAGCTGCTGGACGAGTGGGTCCGCCCCTTCAGCGACCAGGCCGGCCGACGTGGATATCTCCGGGCCGCCCGCGCCCTCAACAACAAGGACCTGGTATCGCGGTCCAACGACATTCGCGAGATCCGGGTCCCGACCCTGATCCTCTGGGGCGCGAACGACAAGTTCCTGGAACGGGGCTGGGCCGAGAAGCTCCATCAGAAGCTGCAGAACAGCGTGGTCCAGATCATCGAGCCGGGCGGGCATTTCCTCCCGCTTGACCGGCCGGACGCGCTCGTCCCCCTGCTGCTCCAGTTCCTTACGCAGCCCTAGCCGGGCCAAGCCAGCAACGCATCGACCGCCGCGGTCGGCGTGGCCCGCCAGGCCGCCAGGCGGATCAGGGGTGTCACCTGCGGACCATGGAAGTCGTCGCCACCGGTGGCCAGCCATCCGTACCGCCGGGCGACCGCGGCGAAGCGATCCATCAGCATGCGGCTGCCCGGTCCGTATGGATCACTGGGATCCTGAGGATAGGTCACCTCCAACCCGGCCACCCCAGCGGCAGCGCAGGTGTCGAACGTCGCGCCCATGTCGGCAACGTGCCGGTACACCCCCGGATGGGCCAGCACTGGAACGCCCCCCGCCCCGCGGATCAATTGCACCCCCTCCTCTAGAGAGAGGTCCTGGGCCCGCGGAACGTGGGCGATCCCCCCCGGGCCCATCAAGCTGTACAGGTCCTCACGCGCGACCTCCGGCCGGGCGGCCTCGATCGCGGCGACGATGTGCGGCTTGCCCACGTTCCCACGGGCCCGACCGCGCACGTCCTCCCAGGTAATCGGATAGCCGGCCGCGGCCAGCCGTCGCACGGTCTCGACTTTCTGCGCCTCCCGAGCCTGGCTCGCCGCTTCCAGGCGTTTTCGCAGCCGGGCATCGTCGAGGCGGAACGCGTAGCCCAGCAGGTGCACTTCGATCAGGCCGCGCGGTGGGTCATCCTCAATGGACAGCTCGACACCCGGAATGATTTGAAGGCCGTGACCATCGAGCGCTCCCACGGCGTCCAGGCCCGCGAGCGTGTCGTGGTCGGTGATGGCGATGGCCGCAAACCCGGCGGCCGCGTGGGCCCTGATCACTTCGTTGGGTGCTAGCTCACCATCACTGAAGATGGTGTGCAGGTGCAGGTTGGCGAACCCCTCCGGCATGGCGGCATTCTAAGCCCGGATCCACCGGGCGGACGACGCAGATTGGGATGCGGGGCGAGATGAGCCGAAGGCGGCGACGAGCACGCGAAGGCGCGCACCCGTCGGTGCGTAACTGAGCGCGCGCAGGAGCCAACGCACGGATCGCTCGCATCCGCGCCCAAGATGCAAGTTCGTTTCGGTGGATCCGGGCTAAGCCCGAGTCCGGACTCAGCCGCAGGGAAACGAGAGTCCCACCTTCGCAAGGCCATCCCCCGCACGGCGGAAGAAGAGTAAGGGAGGCAGAACCGTGCTATACAAGACGGCGAATGCCCGCGGCCCCGGCGATCGGCCTCCTTCGACGCAAGCTGGTGGCCAGCCTTTCGCGACCAATCCCGGAAGTCGTCGACCTGGCGCTGGAGTGCACCACGCAGGCGCTGTCGGTGCGGGCCGCCGTACTGGCTCGCCGCGATGGCGCCAGCCTCGAAGTCCTCGATTCGCACACGCGCAGCGGCGATCCGATCCCCAGCGGTACCCGGATCCGCGCCGAGGACGTCCAAGCGGCGCCGATCGCCTTTTCCGACGGGCACGAGTACGGCGTCCTGGGGGTGCTCACCGAGCCGAAGCGGCCGCTCAGCGAGGCCGAGTCGGACTGGCTGAGCGTGGCCGCGGCCCTGCTGGCCGGCCGCATCGAGGCTGGGGACGCGGCCGGCCGCCCGGATCTGGGCGGGCGAGCAGCCAGCGACAGCTCCAGCGATACGGTGATGCGAATGGCCACCACGGAACTGCAGGAGCCGCTGGCCGTGTTGCGCGGCTACACTGACATGCTCACCCGGCAAGAGGTGCCTGCCGACCAGTTGCCCCTGGTCGCCCGCCGCCTGGTGACCCAATCGCAAGCCATGCTCAGGGTGGTCGACCACCTGGTCCTGCTGGCGCGACTCCCCCTCCAGCTCTCATTCACGGTGCGGGTTTCGCTTCAGGCTTTGGCCCAGGCCGCGGCCGATGCGATCCGGGAGCAAGCGGACGCGAACCAGCTCGAAGTGCGCGTGCAGCTGGATGCCGATGGCGAGGTCTGGGGCGACCCGGTGTTGCTCCAGGCCGCGCTCAACGAGATGCTGCAGAACGTGTTCGTCCATGCGGCGTCGGCCACCACGGTGCAGCTCCGCCTGCGGCAGTCCGCGCGTGACCGTTTCCAGCTGATCGTCAAGGACGATGGCCCTGGGATTTCGGCCGCCGACCTGGGGGAGCTGTTTGGCCCACTCAGCCAGCCCGGCGGGCGCCGGCTAAGCCGGGGGCTGGGCCTGTACTTGGTGCGGCAGGTGGCTCTAGCCCACGGCGGAAGCGCCTGGGCGAACAGCCTGGAAGGGAAGGGCACCACCTTCTATCTGGAGCTGCCGGCAGCCTCACCCGACGGTCGGGCCGCCCGAGCCTCCCTCTCGAACGACCAGGCCTCGGCCGGGTAGCCCGCCATCCCCCCGCATCTGCGCAAGACAAGCCCCGGGCCCACCACCCGGTGCGACGAGGCGCCGCCGGCGGCCCTCCTCCAGGGCATCGACGAGTTCAACCAGCAGCTGTACTTCGAGTGCCACGAGACGCTGGAAGCGATCTGGATCACGGAGCCAGACCCGGTCCGCTACCTGTATCAGGGCATCCTGCTGGTGGGAGTCGGCCTCTATCACTGGCGCCGCCGCAACCGGCGGGGCGCGATGGCCAAGCTGTCCCAGGGCGTCGACAAGCTGCAATGGTTTCGGCCCGCCTGCCTCACCATCGACGTGGACCGCCTGATCCGCGAAGCTGAAGCCTACCGAGCCCAGCTGATCGCATCCAGTCCGGATCAGCTGCCGCCTTTCCCCCCGCCAAACCTCCCTCGCGTTCATCTGGTCGGTGCCCGGCCGCAACCGAGCGGCGATCCGGCTGTGACACAGCCGCGACATCCGACCGAATAACGCTCCGCTGGCGGGCGTTCTTATTCAGTGGACCGAGATCCATATCCAAATGGACCGAGATCCATCTCTCATAGGAGGTCTTAATGAAGCGACAGATTCTTACCGGGTTGGCGGTGGCCGGCGCTCTGACCCTGTGGGTCGGCAGCTCCGCGGTTGCCAACGAAGACCCGGCCGAGACGCTGCTCCAGCGGGCCGAGGCCGTTGCCGCTACGGCCAGCGACACCGTGAGCACGTGCGCCGAAGCGCAGATCACGAAGCTGGAAGCAACGGCCAAGCCCGCGAACGTCGATGCGGACGCCTGGGAACAGGCCGTTGAAACCGCGAACGAAACGGTCTTGAGCAAGGCCGAGGCCGCGCAGGCGGCGATCCAGGCGAAGCTGGACACGTTTGCCGAGGCGGTCGAGGCGGCAGACGAGGACGACGCAACCCTGCCGACTGAAGCCGACTTGACTCAGCTCCAGACCGACGTCACGGCGATTGCGACGGCTGCCTGCCACGACATCAACAGCGTCGCGATCGTGACGCCGACGACCACGCCGACCGACACCGAGAACGACAACGAGAAGAGTGACACCGGCGACAGCGAGACCAGCGACAAGTCGAGCGACTAAGCAGCGAGTCCATCCAACGAAGAGGCCCCCGATGGGGCCTCTTTCGTTTTTGTGGACCGGTTCTTCAGCTACGCGGCCACCACCAGCCGCAATTGTCCGAGCAGCACGGCGGCCTCGGCCAGGCCGTAGTTCACGGCCACCGAATGGCCCTCCCGATCGAGGAGCACGGTGGCCGGCACACTCTCCACCCCGAAGCGAGCCGCCAGCGGCTGCTCCCGGGCAGCCTGGACCTCGTGCACGCGCCATCCGCCAACCTGCCGGCCGACATCCTGCAGGATCTCTTTCTGACGGGTGCAGTCGGTACAGAGCGACCCGGTGAAGAGGAGGACGGTGGTCTGGCCGCCGGCCAGGCCGGGCAGCGGAGCGCCAGCGATGGCCCGGCGGCGGCGCCAGTCGCGCCAGGTGGCGAGGCCGGCCCGACCGGCGACCACGCCCACGGCGACGGCGCCGACCACGCCCACTCGGAGCGCCAGATCGAGCACCGGACCGGTCATCCCTTCACTACTCCCCACCGCTCAAGGCGGTAATAAATCTGGCAGCCCAGTCAAAAGCCGAAGGCCAGGTTGACGAACGCGAGCAAGAGGACGATCCAGGCCAGGGCCCATCCCACGATAGGAAGGGCCAGTGCGAAGGCCAGCGAGGCCAGCAGCAGGAAGACGCCGCCCAGGGTCTGGGCAAAGCTGTGCGGCCGCGGGCTTTCTTCGACCGGCCGCGGTCGGAGCAGCCCGGCGGGGCGCAGGACGGCCAGGTACACCTGCCGGAAGAGGGCGGCCCGGGGCTCGATCGCGCCCACCAGCATCACCAGTGCCAGCACCGGCAGCGCCCACCACAGGGCCGGCCACAGAGCGCTGAGCAGAAACGCCAGCAGCACCGTCAGCACGATGCCTGCCTGGTTGACCTTGAGCGCCGTGCGGTCGATCACTGGGGGCCTCCCGACGTTCTTGACTATGGCGATCACCATAGTCAGGTATCTAGCGTAGCAAGCCCAGCGGCCGAACTCAAGGCGGAAGCTGCTCGGGTGCGGTTACGGGCCCGGCCACCCGGGCACTCCGGCCGGACGGTCCACCCGACTCGAGCTGCAGCCCGAGGAGGCCGGCCGCCACCGGCCAGCCGGGATCGGTGCTCCGCACCAGCTCGGCCAGCCGCTCCAGCGCGGCGGGCGTGTTGAGGTCGTCTTCCAGGGCTGCGAGGACCTCGCCTGAACGGCCCGAGCTACCGTCGGACGGCGGGGCGGCTCCCGACCGAAGCTGCGCCGTCCACTCGGCGGCGGCCATCATCTGATCCTCGGTGTACTCCCAGGACTCCCGATAGTGCTGACTTAGCAGGAGGACGCGGATGCTGTCGGCGTCGAAGCGGCCCAGGAGGTCGCGGACCAGAACCAGGTTCTTCAGGGACTTGCTCATCTTCTCGCCCCGGTAGCGGACCATGCCGATGTGCGTCCAGGTCCGCGCAAACGGTCGCACGCCGGTAGCCGCCTCCGACTGCGCGATCTCGCTCTCGTGATGGGGAAAGATCAGGTCTTCCCCACCGCCATGGATGTCGACCTGGGGACCGAGATGCTCGAGGGCCATCGCTGAGCATTCGATGTGCCAGCCCGGCCGGCCGGCGCCCCAGGGACTGTCCCAGGTCGGCTCGTCGGCGAGACTCTGCTGCCAGAGCAGAAAGTCGAGCGGATCCTCCTTGCGCGGATCCGACGGATCGCCGCCCCGCTCCCGCGACCAGACGATCATCTGCTCACGCGAGGCGTGGCTCAGCCGTCCGTACTCCGGAAAGCTCGCCACCCGGTAATAGAGGTTGCCCTCGCGGGCGTAGGCGTGCCCGGATGCCTCCAGCCGCCCGGCCATGGCGATGATCTGCGGCACCGTCTGGCTGGCGTACGGAAAGACGTCCGGGGGCAGGACGTGCAGGTCGCGCATATCCTGCCTGTAGAGGCGGGTCTCCTTGGTCGCCAGCTGGTCCCAGGAAATCTTGAGCTGGCGGGCCCGCTTCATAATGTCGTCGTCGATGTCCGTGACGTTCTGGACATAGCGCACCGAGCGGCCGCCCGCCCGAAGGGCCCGGACCAGGACGTCGAACATCACGTAGGTGAAGGCGTGACCGAGATGGGTGGTGTCGTAGGGCGTGATGCCGCACACGTACACCCCAATCGCCGATCCCGCAACCGAGTCCAACCGCCCGGTCTCCGTATTGCGCAGCCGCATCAGCGCCACTGTAGTCGAGTACCCGGAAGTTCGTTGGTCTCTCAGCCGTTGCACCTGGGATGGTCCTGCCGCGCGGCCGCCTGGAGCGGGCCACGTTGGGCGTGGTGGTTCTCCTGCTGGTGGGCAGCCTGGGGATGCTCACGCCCAGCATCCGCGGCCTAATTTCGCCAGCGCCGTCCCCACCGCCCACCCCCACCCCAACCCCCCCGGCGCCTCAGGGCGTGCTGTTCGCCGACGAGCTGGACCGGGCTCTGCAGAGCGTGGTGACCCTGGTGGTCTTGAACGATAGTGGCCTCACTTTCGGCACCGCGGTGGCCATCGACAACAAAGGTTATCTGCTGACCTCCGCGCAGCTGCTTCAGTCCGCCCGAGCCGCCCGGGTGGTGGACAACACCGGAGGCATGCATGCCGTCACGGTGATCGGCATTGACCCCGCCCATGGCATCGCGCTGGTGCGGAGTGCGGTCGTGTCCGCGGTGCCCCTCCCGTTCGGTTCCACCAGCAGCCTGCAGACGCACGATCCGGTCTCCGTGCTGGCCAGCCCGAAGAACGACTCCCTGCCGTCCAGCCTGCCAGGCGCGGTGACGATGGTCGCCACCTCGACCACCGTGGACGGCGCCCCGGTGGCGCCCCTCTTCCAGCTGCACGCCGACCTGCAGACCGGCAACGCCGGCAGCCCGGTGGTGGGCTACGGCGGCAAGCTCCTGGGGATCATCCTGCCCGGCCCGCGACTGCCGGCCATCAACCCCATGGCGGCACCCATCGAGTCAGCCCAGACGGACCTGCTCGCGTGGCACGGCGTTTCGGGGACGGCCCTGCCATTGGCCGACCTTCCCCCCGGCCTGCTGCTGCGGGGCAGCGGAGAAGCCAGCCCCAACCCCTCCGCGGCGGCGTCCGCATCGCTCTCCGGTGTCCAGCCCGCGCAGGCGAAAGCCGGGCAAGACACCACCCTCGTGATCCAGGGATCGGGGTTTGTGGGGGGCGCCGCCGCGTCGGTCCACTTCACGCCCCTCTCCGGCGGCACCGGTGCCTTCGACGGTCGCAATGTGGCCGTTAACAGCGCCACCACCATCGCCTGCCTGGTGCCCGGGGGTCAGCGGGTGCAGGACTACGCGGTCAGCGTGACCAATGGCGATGGCACTCCCGTGGGTGGGACCGTCGCGTTCACCATCATCCCCTAACCTTATTGCGTGACCGCGCCCGGGCGGGCGTCGCCGCTCCTCATCGTGCTCAGTGCCCTGTTCGTCACGGTCCTTCTGACGTCGAATCTGATCGCCGTCAAGCTGGTCGCGTTTGGCCCCTGGATCCTGCCGGCCGCGGTGATCGTGTTTCCGCTCTCGTACCTGTTTGGCGATGTGCTGACCGAGGTCTACGGCTATGCCGTCGCCCGTCGCGTGATCTGGCTGGGCTTCGCCTGCAACCTGGTGTTTGTGCTGTTCATCTCGCTGGCCGGGGCGCTGCCTGGCGCTCCGTTCTGGCAGGTCGCCGACCAGGCGGCCTACAACCGCATCCTCGGCTTTACCCCGCGCTTGCTGGCGGCGTCGTTTGTCGCCTACCTGGCCGGCGAGTTCCTCAACTCGTTCGTCATGGCGCGGCTCAAAATCCTGACCTCGGGACGGCGGCTGTGGACCCGCACCATCAGCTCGACCGTCCTGGGACAGGCTCTTGACTCCGCCATATTCATCACCGGTGCGTTCGTGGGCATTCTGCCCGCCAGCCTGCTGCTCCGCACCATCGCTACCCAGTGGGCCTTCAAGAGCCTGTACGAGATTGTCGCCACGCCGCTGACCTATGCGGTCGTCGGTTTCCTCAAGCGGGCCGAGCGGCAGGACCCCTTCGATCTCAAGACCGACTTCAATCCGTTCACGCTGGCGGACTAGATCCCGATTCGGGCTCAGGCGCTCAGCTAGCGCTCGACGCCCTGGCGCAAGCCCTCGACGTTCAGGATCAAACCAGGCAGCAGGTCAGCGAACAGGCGGGCCACCTGCACCAGGTTGTCCAGCTCGGCGGCGGGGACCCCCTCACGCCGAAGGATATCGCGGGAGATGGTCACCGGCTCCTCCAGCCGGTCGGCGGCCGCATCCCCGGAATCGGCCAGGGCATCGCGCGCCAGCTGGAAGGGCGACGACAGAATGGCGCCCTTCAAGTCTTCCCAGGCGTGGTGGAAATACTCAGGCCAGCGGGCCAGCGCCCGGTAATCGGTGTTGACCACCGGCAACCCCAGGGTCTGCTGAATGTCCCGGAAGATGGGCGCCACCGGAGCCGGCGGATGACCCGGGTCGACCAGGTCGATCCGCCGGTGGCGGATGTGCTCCTCACCCGGAGGCGGCCTCTCCGGCCGCAGATCAGTGTCCTCTGACGGTCCCTGGGGGCGGAGCCCCTCCAGGCTTCGACTGACCGCGCGGGCGCAGATCAGCAGCTTGGGGTTGCCGAAATTGAAGGTCTCACAGACCATTCGGATCACGTGCGGGTCCCCACCCCAGCCCTCCACCTGGGAGCGGTCGTAGCCCAGCCGATACAGGTCGCTCATGGCCGCCGTCGCCTGCTCCCGAAGCTGCCTGGCATCGGCGCGGAACTCGAGGGTGACCACATTGGGCTTCAGCTCGGCCCAGGCCAGCCGCAGGAACGGCGGATACATGGCGTACCCCTGGAAGATGGCCGCCGTCCAGGGGATCCCCAGGAGATCCCTGGTCTCTTCGTAGATGGCGGCGACATCCGGCGGGGCGCTGTCCTCCGTGACCAGCTGGAGGCGGGGCAGCGTCCCGGTGCGGGACTGGCTCATGTCCGTCCACCCTACCCCGCGGGCTGGCTCGCCGGCAACTCGGGCATGGCCCAGCAATTTTCGCCCCGCCGCCCCGTCACACAGGGCGATGGCCAAAGCGCAGTTCCACCGCGGCGGACTGCTGGCAATCAGTGCCGCCGTGCTGATCGTGACCTTCGCCAGCGGCTACGCCCTGGGCCACGGCACCACCCACCAGGCCTCCGCCGGCGCCGGGGCTTGCACCTGGACGACTTTCCCTTCGTATCCCAACGTCACGGCTCTCCCGCGCCCAGCCAACGCTGGCGTGGCATATCGGACCTTCGCCCCGGCTAGCCGGGTAGCGCGCTTTTACCAGGCCGGGGCCGGCCAGACCGCCTGGACGTTCGTCCCCACCCAGGATGGCGGACCGACCTGGGTCTTCCACTTCACCGAAAACAGCGGCTGCCACGGCATCCTCACCGTTCAGGCGGACCAGGCCGGCGGCACGGTCGTAGAAGCGAACCCGACGTCAACAGCTGACTGATACAGTGGGTCCCGTGAAGTACGGGGCCAACATGATTGCCGAGTCGGCGTTGGAGGCCGTGCCCAACCCGAACCCGGAGCGCGATTATGAGATCGACCTGTCGATCCCCGAATTTACGTGTCTCTGCCCGCGGTCCAACTTCCCCGACTTCGCCACGATCCGCATTCACTACGTCCCGGACCAATCCATCGTCGAGCTCAAGTCGCTGAAGCTCTACATCAACCAGTTCCGCGACCAGGAACTGTTCCACGAGCAAGCCGTCAACCGGATCCTGGATGACCTGGTGGCGCTGATCCAGCCGCGCCTCATGGAAGTGGTGGGCGACTTCAATGTCCGTGGCAACATCAAGACGGTCGTCACCGCCCGCCACTTGGGACGACTGGCCTCCCCCAACGGCGCCTAACTGATGTCGTGGCCGTGCCTGGCCATTTTCGTCCTCATGGCCGAGGGTGTGATCGCCTACTACCGCGAGCAGGTCACCCTGACCCTGCACAGCGCACAGCGCTGAATACAATAGGAGCGACGGGTCCGCCCGATCACGGATCTTTTGTGCCCAGGAGTCGCCATGAAGCTTGACCAGCGCCCGACCGAGACCGCCAGGGTGCTCTCGGACAAGTCCACGCTACTCAAGCTCTACCGGGAGATGCTCCTGATCCGGCGCTTCGAGGAAAAAACGGCCGAGATGTACCAGATGGCCAAGATCGGCGGCTTCTGTCATCTCAATATCGGCGAAGAGGCCACCATCGTCGGCACCGTCTCCGCACTGCGGAAGGAGGACTACGTCTACAGCAACTACCGCGAGCACGGCCACGCCATCGCCAAGGGGGTCGACGCCAAGGCCATCATGGCTGAGCTGTTTGGCAAGGAGACGGGCACCTCGCATGGGCGGGGCGGCTCGATGCACCTCTTCGATCACGACCGTCGCTTCTTCGGTGGCTATGCCATCGTGGGCGAAGCGCTGCCGCTCGCCTGCGGCACGGGTTACGCCATTCGCTACCAGGACAAGCCCGAAGTCGTGATGAGCATGTTCGGCGACGGCGCCACCAACATCGGCGCCTTCCACGAATCGCTGAACGTGGCCAAGCTGTGGAAGCTGCCGGTGGTGTTCGTGATCATCAACAACCAGTACGGCATGGGGACCGCCGTGTCGCGCGCCTCGGCCGTCACCGAACTCTGGAAGAAGGCACTCGCCTACGACATGACCGGGGAGCGGGTCGACGGCATGGACGTGCTGGCCGTCCGCCAGGTCACCGATCGCTTGGTGGCCCAGGCCCGCGATCAGCACGAACCCAGCCTGCTGGAGTGCGTCACCTATCGCTACCGCGGCCACTCCATGTCCGACCCGGACACGTACCGGGGCAAGCAAGAGGTCACGGAGTGGAAGGAACGCGACTCCATCCTCAAGTTCGGCGAGTACCTGAAGCGCGAACGGCTGGCCAGCGATAGGGACCTGGAAGCAATGGACGTAGAGGTCATGGCGGAGGTCGACGCGGCCGTCAAATTCGCCGACGAGAGCCCGGAGCCCGATCCGAAGGATCTGTTCCGCGACGTCTACGCCGACGAGGCGGCCAGCTAGCGATGCCCATCCTGTCCATTCGGGACGCCCTCAACCAGGCTCTTCGCGAGGAGATGCAGCGCGATCCGAACGTCTTCCTGCTGGGCGAGGACATCGGCCTGTACGACGGCAGCTTCAAGGTCACCCGCGGGCTGATGAAGGAGTTCGGAGAGAAGCGGGTGCTGGACACCCCCATCGCCGAGGAGATCATCGTGGGCACCGCCATCGGGGCGGCCATGGCGGGGCTCCGGCCGGTGGCCGAGATGATGACCGTCAACTTCATCATGGTGGCGATGGACCAGGTGGTGAATGCCGCGGCCCACATCCGGTACATGTTTGGCGGCGGGATCAAGGTCCCCATCGTGATCCGGACCCCCGGCGGTGGCGGCCATCAGCTGGCGGCCCAGCACTCACACAGCCACGAGAACTGGTTTGCCCATGTGCCCGGCCTCAAGGTGGTCGCCCCGGGCACCCCGGCCGATGCCAAGGGCATGCTGAAGTCCGCCATCCGAGACGACAACCCGGTCATGTTCGTCGAGAACGAGGGCACCTACGCGGTCAAGGGCGAGGTCCCGGACGGCGAGCACCTGGTGCCGCTGGATAAGAACGAGGTCAAGCGCCCGGGCGACGACGTCACCATTTGCGCCCACTCCCGCATGCTGCTGGTGGCCCTGGACGCGGCCAAAGACCTGGAGCAGCTGGGCATCAGCGCCGAAGTGGTCGACATGCGGGCGCTGCGGCCGCTCGACATGGCGCCGGTCATCGAGTCGGTGCGAAAAACCGGACATGCCATCACCGTGGAGGAGGGCTGGCGTTCGTTCGGCGTCGGAGCCGAGATCGCGGCGCGCATCTACGAAGAGGCCTTCGACGACCTGGATGCCCCGGTCGCCCGGATCGCCGGAGCCGAGGTCCCGACCCCCTACAACAAGCGGCTGGAGAAGCTCGCCTTCCCGGCCAAGGCCGACGTCATCGTGACTGCCAGAGCCCTGCTCGGGAAGAATTAGGCCTCCCCATGCCAGACGTGCAGATGCCGCGGCTCTCGGACTCGATGGAGACCGGCAAGATCATCCGCTGGCTGAAGAAGGAAGGCGATCAGGTCAAGAAGGGCGAGCCCCTGGTCGAGATCGAAAGCGACAAGGCCAACATCGAGGTGGAGGCCTACGCCTCCGGCAAGCTGAGCAAGATCGCGGTCAAGGAGGGCGACAGCGCCCCCATCGGGGCGGTCATCGCCACCATCGGGGAGGCCAGCCCCGGCGCCACCCCGGCCGCGGAGCCGGCGACCCAGGCCGCGAAACCTGCGGCGCAGCCCACTTCGGCGGAGGCCCACGTACAGCGAGCCGAGAAGGCCTCTGCCACAGCACGACCCGTCGAAGCCGAGGCTTCGGGCGGCGAGCAATACCCGCAGGGCGCGCCCGACGACCGGATCGAGGCGGGCGCTGCGTCAGCCGCGGCGCTGGCGATGCTGCGGCGGCAGGCCCCGGCCCCATCCGACGGCGGCCGGGTGAAAGCGTCTCCGGTGGCCCGCCGGGTGGCGGAAGAGCGGGGCATCGACCTCAGCCGGCTGGAGGGCACCGGTCCTGGAGGACGCATCACGCGCGAGGACGTGGAGGCCGCCGGGCAACTTGGTGCATCGGCTGCCGCGGCCCCCGCTGCCGCCCGACCGGCCGCAGTGCCGGCAACGGCGCGGCCGACTGAGGAGGTCGAGGTCATCGAGCTCTCCAAGCTGCAGGCCACGGTCGCCGCCCGGCTCAGCCAGAGCATGTTCTCGGCGCCCCACTTCTATGTGACCTCCGAGATCGGGATGGACGATGCCGTCCGCTTCCGCGACATGTTCAACCAGGCGGTCGAGAAGGCGGACGCCATCAGCTTTAACGACCTGGTGATCAGGGCCGTTGCGCTGGCGCTCACCAAGTTCCCCGAGGTCAATGCTTCGTGGGCGGACGGCCGCATCGAGCGCAAGCGCGACATCAACATCGGCATCGCCGTGGCCATGCCGGATGGCTTGATCGTCCCGGTCCTCCGCAACGCCGACCAGAAAGCGCTCAAAGACATCGCGCACGAAAGCAAGGCCCTCGCCGAGAGAGCCCGAGCGCGTCGGGCCGGGCCCCAGGATCTACAGGGCAATACCTTCACCGTCTCCAATCTCGGCATGTACGACGTCGACCAGTTCACGGCGATCATCAATCCGCCCGACTCGGGCATCCTGGCCGTGGGCTCCATCCTGGACAAGCCGGTCGTGAAGGATGATCAGGTCGTGCCCGCCAAGCGCATGCGCGTGACCCTCTCGGTCGACCACCGCGTGTTCTACGGCGCGACGGCCGCCCAGTTCCTCCAGGAAGTCAAGCGGCTCCTGGAGAACCCGATGACCCTGGCCCTCTAACCACGAGCATCGCCGCGGTAGCGGCGAACACCACGTCCGCGGCCAGCGGGACCCAGACCGGACCACCGAAGGGAACCGGAAGCAGGAAATAGATGTCGGGACTGAGGAGGGATGGCGGCCACCCCGTCATGATCCGGAGTGACGCGTAGTAGCTTGCGTCCCACACGGCAAAGGTCCACAGTAGGGCGGCCAGCCGCCTGGGCCAGATCCTCCCCGCCAGCACGGCAACCGTCCCGAGCATGACCATGGTTGCCACCTCCCGCGTGGCTTCGATGCCCCAGGGAAAGGAGCGCAGTACCTCCGGGGGAATGGTGCCGGTCCCGTGCACATCGCCGAGCTCAAGGCGGATGTAGTAGACGACGACCGCCTCGAGGTGGCCCATGGCGACCGCGAAGAGGGCCAGGATGAGAGCGCGCACGATCGCGCGATCGGTGAGGCGTTCAGTGAGCGATCGAGTCGTGGCCGCGGATGGTCGACGGGACGTCACTGTGATTCAAGTATGGGATGGCCACCATCCCCGGTGGCGGGCTCCAGATGGCCGTGAGCCTCGCCAACCGGCGCGGTAGTTGCGAGACCCCCCCACCCCGACCCTCCCCCGGCAAGGAGGGAGGGAGATAAATCGTGGTGGCTTAGACCGCGCGCTTGCGCGGCGCCACCGAGGCCGTTGCCTTGGGCATCTGCAGGACCCCGAAATGCGGGCCGCCGCGCCGATGCCAAGGATCAGGAAGATGGCCGCGGTGACGAACAGGGCGATAAACGCAATCCGGTTCGACACGAACACCGTCAGGTACAGCACCGCCGCCACTGCCCAGAAGGCGGCCACGGCGGCAGCCAGGCGGGCCCAGGTCGGCACCGACGTCCGGTAGCGCATGTCGGTCCCCAGCTTGAAGGGGAGCCGCGCCGACCAGGCCGGTTTGATCGCCCAGGCCCAGGCCAGCATCGCCCAGAATGCGACGTTCAGGATCGAAAAGACGCTCAGGACGACACGGAGAAGAGTCATCACCGACAAGAACGTGGTCCCCGGCCGCATCTTGCGGCGATTTGGGATGGATCGTCAGCGCCAGCTCTGGGGTGGCCCGACGATGGGCTCGAGCAGTCCCCGAATTTCACCCGGTGTGGGCTTCCGGCCCAGCTTTGCCTTGCTGAACACGAGCTGCCCGTCGAGGCTCACCTCGAAGCGGCCCTTGGTCCCCGCCCGGAGTCCCACCTCTTCCATCACGGGCGCCCAGTACCCGAGAATCTCTGCGGCCAGGCTCACGGCCTGGTCCAGGTAGTTTCAGGGGACGCAGTACTCGATGGTGACCCGGTGCGTGGGTTTGATCATCCCTTCACGGTAACGGAGCGGCGTTCCGCCTGCCCCCGCAGCGCTCGCAACAGGTGTTCAACAGGGCTGGCAATTCCGTATTGATCGGTCAATTGATCCAGGCGTCTGGGGTCCGCGGGAATGGCGGCCAGCTCCCCACGCGGGCTGGGCACCGGGGCTCGGTCCACGGGGACGCCGGCCTGCCTGGCTCGGGCCACGTAGGCGATGGCGTTGGCATCCAGCCGGCCGGAGGCAATCAGCCCATCCAGGCTCCCGTAGCGCCGCAGTAGCTGGGCGGCCGTCTTCTCCCCGATCCCACTGACGCCCGGCAGCCCATCGGAGGGGTCGCCCCGCAGCACGGCGAATTCGCCGTATGCCCGGCCGGGGATCGCGTAACGGCGTTCGATCTCGGCCTCGTCGACCACCTGGATCTTGCCGATCCCCTGCTGGGTGTATAGGACCCGCACCTCCGGATCCCGCACCAGGGCAAAGAGATCCCGGTCGCCGGTCACGATTTCGACCGTGCCGCTGACTTTGGGAAGCAGGGAAGCGATCACGTCCTCCGCCTCGAATCCCTCGGCGCCCATGGTCTCCACGCCGATGGCCTCCAGGACTCCCTCGATGATGGTCACTTGGGGGATCAGCTCGAGAGGGATGGGGGCGACCACCCGGTGGGCCTTATAGGAAGGAATCAGGGCTACCCGGAAAGCTGGCCGCCAGTCTTCGTCGGTGGCCACCACCACCGCCCCCGGCCGCCGGTCGATGATCAGCCGGCCCATCATGTCGAGGAAGCCGCGCACCGCGTTGACCGGCTCGCCCTTGGGCGAGCGCACCGTGACCGGGATCCCGAAAAAAGCCCGGAACATGAGACTGGAGCCGTCCACCAGCATCCAGTCGGCAGCCATCTCAGGATCTTACGGAACGAGCCCACCGCCAGGGGTACCGGCGGGCTCGATTGGTTCGTTTCAGCGATGAGGGGTCAGCCGGTCGCGGCGGCCGCCTCTTTCGTGACGGCAGCCTGGGCGGGCGACGCCTCGATCGACAGGTCAATCGTGACCTCGTCGCCGACCAGCCAGCCGCCAGTCTCCAGAGCCGCGTTCCAGGTGAGGTTGAAATCCTTCCGGTTCACCTTGGTCTCAGCGGTGAAGCTGGCCGTGCGCTGACCCCAGGGATTCTGGGCCGCGCCGTGGAAGACCGTGTCCAGCACCACCTCGCGGGTCACGCCCTTGATGGTGAGGTCGCCGATGACCTTGAAGCTCGACGGGTCCTCGCCTTCAATGCGGGTGCTGGTGAAGGTGATGTTCGGGTATTTCTCGACCTCGAACATGGTCACGTCGCCGGAGCGCAGATGATCGTCCCGCTGGGTGACCCCGGTGTTGATGCTGCGCGCATCCAGCGTGACCGCGACTTGGGCGTGGGTCCAGTCCGACTCGTCGCCCTCGATCATGCCGGCAACCACGCCGACGGTGCCGCGCACCTTGCTCATCATGTGACGAATGGTGAAGGTCGCGGCGCTGTGCTTCGTATCAATTTGCCACGTACTCATCAATCTGGAACCTCCGGGAGTAGAATCTGAAGTGTTACACCGTGCAATAGTTGACTGAGCAACTTTATTCCCGACCCGGTTCCCGCCCCGACCGGAGGCCCCGCCTCCAGCCCAACGAGCTGCGCGCCTGGAAGGCCTTCCTGAACGCCCAGGCCAGCGTCCTCCGCGAGCTGGAAGCCGACCTGGTCGGCCAGGAACGGCTGACCCTGGCCGAGTACGACGTCCTGGTGCAGTTGGCGCTCGCCCCCAGGCAAGAGCTCCGAATGACCGACCTCTGGGAGCAGGTCCGGCTCAGCCGGAGCGGGATCACCCGGTTGGTGGACCGCCTCGCCCGCAGAGGCCTTACCGGCCGGCGCCCCTGCCCCACCGATCGACGGGTGACCTATGCCGTCCTGACGGCGGCCGGCCGGGAACGGCTGCGGCGCGCCACCCCGACCCACCTGCAAGGCGTTCGGGGCTACTTCATCGCCCGCCTGGAACCCGACCAATTGGAGCGGTTCACTCGGTCGCTCGAGGCCCTGGCCAGCCGGTAACGGGTTCTAGGCCGTCCTCGGCCGCCGCTCACTCGGACCGCGTCGGGCTAAGCCCGAATCCACCGAATCGAGCTGGCATCTCGGGCGCGGATGTGGCCGATCCGGGCGTCGTCTCCTGCGCGCGGTCGGTCACGCATCAACGGATGCGCTCCCTCCCGTGCTCGTCGTCTCCTTCGGCTCGGCTCACCCCACATCCCGATCTGCGTCGCCCGATCGGCGGATCCGGGCTATCTGGAATGGCGCATCCAGGACCAGGAGCGCCACCACCGCGGCGGCCACGCCGGTCACGATGTACCAGGGCCAGGGTCCCATCAGAGTGAGGAGACTGCCGCCCGGCGGGATGTGGCGGAGGTATAGGTAATTGCCCCCGGTGACCACATCGATGGTGGCCACGCTAGCGGCGAAGCCAAGGGTGAGGAAGAAGATCCTCGGCACCGAGCCGGCGCGCGGTTGAAGTCCGAAGCCGATCACGAGAAAGAGCCCGGCCAGTACGACGGTTCCATGGGTCACATAGAACTGGAGGTAGGGATAGCTGGGAAAGTGGTCCGCCAGGTCCGGGGTGAGCAGAGCCTGCAGCGTCCCGCCCAGTCCCCAGAAGTACGCCACCTCGACCAGAAGCGGCTTCCGCCACCAGAGGGCGGCCGCGGCTACAAAGCCACCCACATCGCAGAGCTGCACCGGAAGCGCGATGGCCGGCGACCAGCGCCCCTGCAGCAAGAGATACGGCTGCCAGCTCAGCAACGCGACGACGATGATGACCGCCAGGGCCCTGGCGACCACGTCCTGCCAGCTTCCGGGCCAGCGGCGGGCGGCGGCACAGAGCCCCCCAGCCACCACGAGCAGCGCTGCCAGCGGCACCAGATGTTCGGCGTTCAGCCAGCCCACCGGCCCTTTATACGCGCCCGCCCAACCGGGCTCAGTCTTCGGGGCCGACCGTGTCGCGAAGCCGGTTGATCTCCGCCGTGATGCGGTCCGGCGTAACGTCCTTCGCCTTGAAGACCGCCGCCGCGGCCCCGTCAGCCTCGGTCACCAGCCCCATCAGGAGATGTCCTGTCCCAACGTGGCGATGGTTCCACTCGCTGGCGAGACGGAAGGCGCTCTCGATCACCTGCTTGGTCCGCGACGTCGGAATCAGCCGCTGAATCGGCGATTTTTGCGGCGGCGACTCGACCTGGGCCTCCACCGTTTCCGCATCGATCGCAAGCGCAGGCAGCACTGTGGCGGCGAAGCCCGACTTGACCCGGAGCAGGCCCAGAAGCAGGTGCTCCGGGCCGATGTAACCGTGGCCATGCTTTTCGGCCTCCTCCTGCGTCAACAAGAGGGCTTCCTTGGCCTGGACGCTAAAGCGATCGAAGGGGAAGGTGCCCTTGCGCAGTCCCAGTGGGACCAAGTTCTTCGCCCACACCTGCGCTTTGCCGGGGGGAAACGGCATTCCCGTGGCTGCCGCTTCGGTCCGATGGGCATCCAGCCACTCCAGGCAGGCCACCACCACGATCGAGTTGATGGGCAGGCCGGTCAGCTCGCCGGCCTCCTCCAGCCGCTGGTAGATGGATTCGGAAAAGCGGATGGTAGTGGCTCGCTCGCCTGCCATTCTGCCATCATTTTGCCATCGTTTTGACGGCTGTCAAGCCGCGCACTAGACTCAGCTTCGTGCCCGCCAAGGGGACCCTATACCGCAGCACGCCAGCGGACAGTTGGTCCTGGATCAAGATCGACGTCCCCACCCGGCTGGTCCCCCTGACGGTCGCGCCGATCCTCTACCTGTGGCTACGCCACCGGCCGGCCACTGACTTCGGCCTGACGTTTTCTCATGCGGGGCGCGACCTCCTGCTGGCCGTGCCACTTGGGCTGACGGCGTTCGCCATCGCGGCGGTCTTCCATGAGTACCTGTCCCGGCGTAGCCACCGGTGGTTCGTGCCCGACGAGCCCGATCTGCTGGTGCAGAGCGCGTACTACGTCCTGCTCAACGCCCCCATCGAGGAATGGTTTTTCCGGGGCTTCGTGCAGGGCAGCCTGATCCAGTGGTCACACGCCCCGGCGGCCGGGCTCCTGGCGACCACTGCCATCTTCGGCGCCTATCACTTCCTGGGCCGCTGGGGCTGGCGCCAGGTAACAGGCACAACCGTTGCCGGCCTGGCGCTGGGCGTGATCTACCTATGGCAGCCCGGTCCTCCATCGCTCCTCCTGCCCACCATCGTCCACGCCGCGTTCACCTGCGGGTTTCTCAGCCTCGGCCCGTATCTGATATTTTCGTATCGCCGGGTTCGAGGGCGGTTCCGACCGCATGCTGAGGCTGCCACTCCCGTTTCTTAAATACCCTGTGACGCTGAGGCGAATTCGCGGCCGTGAGACAATGAAGTCCAAATGGTAGAGCCCTCCCCGATTCTCTCCAAGCCCGACTCGCCGGCACAACCGGTGGCCGCTGGTTTCCGCGCCATGACGCCGATTCTGGCCGCCATCTGGCTCCTCTCCGGCATCACGATGTTTGCCTTCCTCAATTTGCGGGGCTATGCCCTGCGGACCGCCATCCTCCTGGCGATCGCGACCCTGCTCTACGCCCGGGGCATTTTTACCATTCTCCGGCGGTGGGCGATCGACCGCGAGATTATTCGGGAGCGGAAGTCGCTGGCCGGGCGCATCGTGGACGTGGGGCGAGCGGGCACCTGGCGCCGCTTCCTCTGGCTGACGGTGATCACGGGGGCCTACTTCGGGGTGACCGTGCTGGTCATGCAGATGGACCCGGCGAATGCCGCGCTCCAGTTGCCCGGGCTCCTCCTCACGGTCGTCACGACCATCGGGTACTTCCTGGTCATCATGCTCGCCCAGTTCTCAATCTTTTTCGGTCCCTTCCTGCTGTACGCCCGCATTGGCCTGGATGCCACCGACCCCGGGGATGCCAGCTGGCAGGTCAAGATCTCGGACGTGCGCGGCCAGCAGGCGGCGGTCGAGGAAATGAAGAAGATCCTCCACCTCATCGAGCAAGGGCGAAAGTACGTCCAGTCGGGCGGGCTGGTGGAACGCGGCATCCTGATGGTCGGGCCCCCAGGGACCGGCAAGACGATGCTGGCGAAGGCGATCGCTTCCAGCCTGCAGCTACCCATCGTGACGACCTCAGGTGCATCCTTCGCCGGAATGTTCCTCGGAATGGACATTTTGAAAGTGCTGATGATGAGCCGGATGGCAAAGAAGCGGGCCAAGAAGTGGGGCGGCTGCGCCGTCTTCATCGACGAGTTCGATGCCCTCGGCAGCCGCCGGTCGGGCATGGGCGGCGGCGGCGGCATGATGGGCGGCATGTTTGGCGGGGGCATGATGGCCCTCAACATGCTCCTGGTAGTCATGGACGGCCTGGACAACCCCGGCTGGACGCGCCGCAATTCGCGCAAGTTGATCAATAGCCTGCTCGACGCCAGCTTCGTCATACCGCAGCGGCTCCCTCTGGGTGGGAAGCGCTCACTCCCCTTGCGCATCCCGCCACTCAAACCGCCCCGCTACAACATCTTCTTTATGGGGGCGACCAACCGCCCGCAGGTGCTGGATGAGGCCGTCACCCGGCCCGGCCGCTTCGGCCGGCAGATCATCTTCAAAATGCCGGACCTCGCCGATCGCAAGGACATCGCCGACCTTTATTTCACACGGATCCGGCACGATCGGGCGCTCGACTCGGCAGAGCTACGCCAGGAGTTTGCCCTCATCACCAAGGGGTACTCGCCAGCCATGATTCAGCAGGCGCTCTCCGTCGCCCTCATGTATGCGTTCGAGCACGGCCGCGAGGGCGTCATCTGGGATGACCTGCGGGAGTCGATGGCCAACATCGAGGCCGGCCTGGCGGAACCGGTCAAGTACACGGAGAAGGAAGCATTGGCCACGGCTCGCCACGAGGTCGGTCACGCGGTGGCGAACCGTTTCTTCCTCCCCTATATGAAGTCCGTCCGTTTGTCGATCCGCAAGCGGGCTCACACCCTGGGCCACCATCAGGCGGTCGACGCGGAGGAGAGTTTCTCCAAGTTCCGGTCGCGGATCGCGGGTGAGATCCGGTGGGGCCTCGGAAGTATTGCGGTCGAACGGGTTTTCTACGGCGAGAACACCACCGGCGTCTCCATGGATCTGTTGAGCGCGACCACGGACGCTGCGGAGATGGTTGGCCTGTACGGCATGGGACCGGACAACCGGGACGACGAGGATAGCCTGCGGGCTCAGGTCATCGGGGAGCGCTTGATTTCACGAGCTGCGGCGGCCACCGGCCCAAGCGGCGAAACGAGTGTGTTGAGCGCGATTCTCAACAGCCCCAGTAAAGCCAAAGACGTGGCCCAGATCCTTGGCATCGCCTATGTTGATGCCTGGCGGCTGATGTCGAAAAACAAGGAAGCGATTGACCAGCTGGCGAGAGTGCTGGTCGAGAAGCAGGAGCTGGTAGGGAAGGAGATCGACGATCTTCTGAATACGGTTACCCTGGCTGGCCCTGAGCACGCGGATGCCTGGCCCGACTTCGTGTTCTCCGTGGACGGCGGACAACGGCTCTGCCCGCGCTGCCATCGGCTTCTGGCGGAGGCATCGCGCTACTGCAACAATTGCGGTGAGTCGCTGTTCTCGCCGTTCAACCCGGCCGAGAGCCAGACGCGCGTCCCGAGCTAGGCAGTGCCCAGGATCCGGGCCAGCCTCCAGCGATAATTGCTGATTTTTTTGCCGGTCTCGGGGTATATGTCGGGCATCCCCTCTTCGGGCGGTGGGACAACGTGATGTCCCGCCGCTCTCGTCTTTTTATGCCCGGGTCCACCGATCGGACGACGCCGATTGGGATGCGCGGCGAGATGAGCGCCAGCCCGGATCTACCGGTCGGACGCCGCAGATCGGGATGCGGGGCGTGCCGAGCCGAAGGAGGCGACGAGCACCGAAGCGAGCGTACCCGTCGGTACGTGAGCGAGGCGCGGAGCAGACGACGCCCGGATCGGCCGCATCCGCGCCCGAGATGCCAGCCCGAGCCGGTGGATTCGGGCTTTGGGAGGCGACGAGCACGGGAAGGCGCGCACCCGTCGGTGCGTAACTGACTGCGCGCAGGAGACGACACCCCGCTCGCTCGCCCCGCACCCAATGTGCAAGTTCGACTCGGTGGATTCGGGCTAAGGCTACCCCTCCGGCAAACCCAGCCACTCCCGCTGTTTGTACGCCCAGTGATGGCGGGCCTGGATCCGGCGCACGGTGCCGGAACGGCTGCGGGTGACCAGAGATTCGGTCTCGGCCCAGTTGGTGTGGTATTTCACGCCCGTCAGGACTTCACCGTCGGTGATCCCAGTCGCGGCGAAGAACACGTCATCGCTGCGCACCAGGTCATCGATGGTGAGTACCTGGTCAAAATCCGCCCCCATCTCAAGGGCACGGGTCCGCTCTTGGTCCGTCTTGGGATAGAGCTTGCACTGGATCTCCCCGCCCAGGCATTTGAGGGCGCAGGCGGCCGTCACCGCCTCCGGGGCGCCGCCGATGCCCATCAGCACGTCCAGCCCGGTGCCCTCGATGGCGGTCATCAGCGCCCCGGCGATGTCGCCGTCGCTGATCAGCTTGATCCGGGCGCCCGTCTCGCGGACCTCTTTGATCAGCTCCTCATGCCGCGGGCGGTCCAGGATGACTACGGTCAGGTTGCTCACGCGCATCCGCTTGGCGCGCGCGATGCGCTGTAGATTGGCCGCCACCGGATCGTTGATGTTCACCGATCCCGCCGCCTCGGCGCCCACGGCCAGCTTGTGCATGTACGAGACATGCTTGGCGTCGTAGAGCGACCCGCGGCCGCCGGCCAGGGCGATGGTGGAGATGGCGTTCAGCAGGCCCTTAGAGAGCAATGTGGTGCCATCGATCGGGTCGACCGCAATGTCGACCTCGGGCGGGTCGCCGGTGCCCAGCCGCTCGCCAATGTAGAGCATGGGCGCCTCGTCCTTCTCGCCCTCGCCGATGACGACCACGCCGTCCATCTCCATGCGCTGGAGCACCCGCCGCATGGCGTCCACGGCGGCCCCGTCGGCCGAGTTCTTGTCGCCCCGTCCCATCCAGGCGCCGCTGGCCAGGGCGGCGGCCTCGGTCACCCGCACCAGGTCCAGGGCCAGGTTCCGGTGAACGGGCAGCGGTTCCGGCGAGGTCGAGGCCAGGGCTTTCGCCACGTTGTAGCTCCTTTCGCGCCGGGTCCACGGACCGGCCCACAAACAGGGTCGATCGCTTCTGTTACTTTACCTGCCGAGGGGTTGGGCATGGTGAGTGCGCCGGCGGATGTTGCCGCGTGGGCCGCGGCCCGGAGGGGCCGCCGGACGCGGGCGCTGCTGCAGAACGTCATCATCTTTCCGCTCCTGAATGCGTTCTGCCGCGTCGAGGTCCATGGGCAAGAGCGGATCAAGGGATTTCGGGGGCCGGCCATCTTCGTGTCCAACCATGCCAGCGCCCTCGACGGCGTGGTCATGGTCCAGGCACTGCCCCGCAAATACCGGCAGCGGTCGGTGGTGGTGGTGGCGGCCGACTCCATCTTCAAGCGCAAGTGGGAGGCGAAGCTGGCCCAGGTGACGGTCAACGCCTTTCCGATTCCGCGCGGCGGCGGCGCTCGACCGGCGCTGGATCGGCTCAAGGAGTTGATCGCCGATCGCTGGTCGGTCGTGATCTTCCCCGAGGGACGCCTATCGGTGACCGGGGCCATCGGGACGTTCAAGAAAGGCGCCGCCATCCTGGCCATCGATGCCGGCGTGTCCATCGTCCCCGCCTACACCGAAGGCCTGTACGAGGTGCTACCCCGGTTTCGCCGGATGCCCCATCCGGGCTCGGCCACCGTGACCTTCGGCGACCCGCTCCTGCCGTCCCACGGAGAGGATTACGACAGCTTCGTCGCCCGGGTGGAGCAGGCGGTCCGCACCCTGGCCGGCCCCAAGGGCGAGGCCCACGATCTCCCCGCCCCGGTGGGCTCCGCCTCTGCCGAGGGTCCCAACTACTGGTACTGAGAGTCCCGTGGTTGTATTCAGGCCAGGTCGGCTGCCTGGCCACGCGCGCCTGATTGCCGCACCGGAGAGTGATTCCCGTCACAATACCGATTTGATGCCAGCCCACCCGGCGATTGCCCAGCCACCCCCTTCGTCTCCCCGGTGGAGGTAGCGTGCCCCTGTACCTGGACCGCCACGATATCCCCGGGGTCACCGCCGAGGACCTGGCTGCCGCCCATGCCAAAGACGTGCAGATCGAGAAACAGTACGGCGTCCGGTACATCACCTACTGGTTCGATCCCACTCGTGGAACGGCCTTCTGCCTGGCGGAGGGCCCCGATCCCTTAAGCGTGGAGGCCGTCCACCGGGACTCGCATGGGCTGGTCGGCTCTCGAATCATTCCCGTGGACGCGCGCTCGGTGGGATCGTTCATGGGCGCGATCCTGGAGCCGGCCCCGGGCGAGGCCTTCGCCCACACCGCCTTCAGGGCCATCCTGTTCACCGACATCCACGGCTCCACCGCTCTAACCATGCGGATGGGCGACAACCGCGTGATGGGCCTGCTGCGGGCACATGATGCCATCGTCCGGGCTGCGCTGGGCACCCATGACGGCCAGGAGGTCAAGCACACGGGAGACGGCATCATGGCCTCCTTCACCTCCGTCCAGCGGGCTGTGCAATGCGCGGTCGAAATCCAAACTCGGGTGGCCGAGCGTAACGCCGGGGCCACCGAGGCGCTTACGCTCCGGATCGGCGTCAGCTGCGGAGAGCCGGTGACCGAGGAGGGTGATCTCTTCGGCGCCGCGGTGCAGCTGGCGGCCCGGTTGTGCGCCTCCGGCGGGGCCGGGGGGATCCTGGTATCGAGCGCGGTCCGGGAGGTCTGCCTGGGTAAGGGGTTTGACTTCGAGGACCGGGGCGTGGCGGAGCTGAAGGGCTTTGACGAGCCGGTCAGGATCTACGGGGTTCGCCCGCAGCCTAACCTGGCGGCCAAGGAGCGGGAGGCCCCTTCGACGTAAGTCCGCCGGCTCCACCGGCCCCCGCGTCACCCAGTGATCGGGAGGCCGTTCCTGGCGACAAGGGGTGGTCGATTCGACTCGCCGGTTTGATCTCGGGTTGACGGGGTAACCATATTCCGGGGCGGGCCGGTGTCACCGGTCGAGGGTGCCCCCTCTCCCCTCCCGGGGGCCCCGGCCCAAACCCCGCTTCGATCTGACCCCCCACCGTCCCGGGCCGCCATTTGGTAGAGTGAGGCGTCCTCGGAATTCCCGGGGATGATCGCCGCGGCCCTTTTCTGTCTTCTCGAACAGGCCGAGCGTTCGGTCTATCTGGTTCGAGAAGCAGGAGAGCAACGACATGACGAAGGGATCCGTGAAGAAGGTCGTGACCGACCGCGGCTTTGGCTTCATCGCCGCCGAGGACGGGAAAGAGTACTTCTTCCATCGCAGCGGCGTCGAGGAGTCGCTCGACTTTGATCGCCTCCGTGGCGGCGAGGCCGTGACCTTCGAAATCGAGCAGAGCCAGAAGGGTCCGCGCGCGAACCGCGTGCGCGCCGCCTAGCCGAGCACACCGATCCGGCCGAGGGCGTTCCCTCGGCCGGACCATTTCCCAGAGCCGGTTCGCCTAGCGGCGGTGGCTCTCGCGCAGCTTCTCGGGGGTCGTCTGGACCCGTCCGTTCTCCCCGACCAGGCTCGCTTGCGGCACCGACCCGGCCACCGTGGTCTGGCTGGCATTCTCGCCGACCATCGAGGGCAGACGATCCGTCGTCACCGCCGCCGCGGCGGCCGATCCCGGATGATCAAAGCCCTTCAGCCAGTACCCTTCCGCGGCGCCGATGATGACAGCGGCCAGCAGTGCGCACACGATGGCGACGAT